>ULWA01001762.1_pt1 | contig 82929 bp, 75 predicted proteins | sample 1959991 | NCBI WGS metagenome assembly ULWA01 (sample SAMEA4835802, study PRJEB28245) | human gut metagenome | biome: gut microbiome; material: fecal sample | place: Denmark | collected 2008
GTGCTGTCATGTATCGAAGATACATGATATAGCCTCAGCCCATCACCGAAGGTGATTATACATGGCTGAGGTTCACATGAGAGAAAATCAGAGAGCAGCGAAGCTGCGGCGCTACGAAGTAGCGGGATTTTCGAGTCAGAAAAGAAAGAAAAAGGAGAGAAAAAGATGAACAAAGGCAAATATTATATGACAACGGCGATCGCCTACACATCAGGCAAACCGCATATCGGGAACAGCTATGAGATCGTACTGGCGGATGCGATCGCACGTTTCAAAAGAGCGGACGGATACGATGTATTCTTCCAGACCGGTACAGATGAGCATGGTCAGAAGATCGAGCTCAAAGCAGAGGAAGCAGGCGTATCTCCGAAGGAATTTGTAGATAAGGTAGCAGGTCAGATCAGAGAGATCTGCGATATGCTGAATACTTCTTATGACAAATTCATCCGTACAACAGATGATTATCATGAAAAACAGGTACAGAAGATCTTTAGGAAATTATACGAGCAGGGAGATATTTACAAGGGCGCATACGAAGGTATGTACTGTACACCTTGTGAATCCTTCTGGACAGAGTCACAGCTTGTAGACGGTAAATGCCCGGACTGTGGCAGAGAATGTAAGCCTGCAAAGGAAGAAGCATACTTCTTCAAAATGAGCAAATATGCAGATCGTCTGATCGAGCATATCAATACACATCCGGAATTTATCCAGCCTGTCAGCCGTAAGAATGAAATGATGAACAACTTCCTTCTGCCGGGTCTGCAGGATCTGTGTGTATCCCGTACTTCTTTCAAATGGGGTATTCCGGTAGATTTCGATGACAAACACGTTGTATATGTATGGCTGGATGCCCTTACAAACTATATCACAGGTATCGGCTATGATGCGGACGGAAACAGCACAGAGCAGTACAAGAAGCTCTGGCCTGCTGATCTGCATCTGATCGGAAAGGATATCATCCGTTTCCATACGATCTACTGGCCTATTTTCCTGATGGCACTCGGTGAGCCGCTGCCAAAGCAGGTATTTGGACATCCGTGGCTTCTGCAGGGCGATGGCAAGATGAGTAAGTCAAAGGGTAACGTCATTTATGCGGAAGATCTGATCAATTTCTTCGGTGTAGATGCAGTCCGTTACTTTGTACTGCATGAGATGCCATTTGAAAATGACGGTGTGATCAGTTGGGAACTGATGGTAGAACGTCTGAATTCCGATCTGGCAAATACACTCGGAAACCTTGTAAACAGAACCATTTCCATGAGCAACAAATACTTTGGCGGCGTTGTGGAAAACAAGGGTGAATCCGATGATCCGGCGCAGAAAGCGATCGATGCGGATCTGAAGGCTGTCGTAACAGACACATACAAGAGAGTTGCAGGGAAGATGGATGACCTGCGTGTCGCAGATGCGATCACAGAGATCTTTGTTCTCTTTAAGAGATGCAATAAATATATTGATGAAACAGAGCCATGGGTACTTGCCAAGGATGAGGCAAAGAAGGATCGTCTTGCGACCGTTCTTTACAATCTGGTAGAAGGTATCACGATCGGTGCTTCCCTGCTTGAGCCGTATATGCCGCAGACGGCAGAAAAGATCGTAGCACAGCTGAATACGCAGATCAGAAGCTTTGACGACATTGAGAAATTCGGACTGTATCCAAGCGGCAATAAAGTAACGGAAAAACCGGAGATCTTATTTGCCCGTCAGGATGTGGAAGAAGTTGTTGCAAAGGCTGACGAAATGTTTGAACAGAGAAGAAAAGAAGCCGGAATCCCTGCAGAAGAAGCAAAAGAGGAAGAGGCTGTGATCGATATCGAAGCAAAACCGGAGATCACCTTCGATGATTTCGGAAAAATGCAGTTCCAGGTAGGTGAGATCATTTCCTGTGAAGCTGTTCCGAAGAGCAAAAAGCTGCTCTGCTCACAGGTAAAGATCGGTTCTACGACGAAACAGATCGTATCCGGTATCAGAGCACACTATACACCGGAAGAAATGGTTGGTAAGAAGGTTATGGTTCTTGTGAACTTAAAGCCTGCAAAACTTGCCGGTGTATTAAGCGAGGGTATGCTTCTGTGTGCAGAAGATGCAGAAGGCAATCTGGCACTTGTGACACCTGAAAAACCGATGCCTGCAGGCGCAGAGATCTGCTAACTGAAAGGGGATAATTTTGATCCGGACTGAAGAATTTACATTTGATTCCCGTGACGGGAAAACAAAAATACATGCAATGCGCTGGCTTCCAGAAGGGGAGCCTGTTGCTGTATTGCAGATCATTCATGGGATGAATGAATACATCCGCCGTTATGATGCATTTGCGACCTATATGGCGGAAAGAGGCTTTGTCGTGGTAGGAGAAGACCACCTCGGACATGGCGAAAGTGTTCCGGAAGGGGGCACTTACGGCTATTTCTGTGACAATGATCCGGCGACAGTTGTTGTCAGGGATGTGCACAGACTAAAAAAACTGACACAACAGGACTATCCGACACTTCCTTATCTGATCCTGGGACACAGCATGGGTTCTTTTATCCTGCGCAATTACATTACCAGATACGGAACGGGCATCAGCGGCGCGATCATCTGTGGCACCGGAACGCCGAAAAAGAGCCAGCTTGTGGGCGGTAAGCTGCTGACTTCAATCCTTGGGAAGTTGAAGGGTGATACGTATGTCAGCAAGCTGGTAAATGAGATGAGCACAAAGGCTTATATGAGCGGAGAAGGAATGGAAACGGAGTTTGACTGGATCTGCTCTGACCGGGCAGTGCAGGAGGCTTATGCAAAGGATCCGCTCTGCTCCGGCTTTACTTTTACCGTCAATGGCTACCATACGCTGTATGAGCTGGCACATCGTATGCAGAAGAAAGAGAATCTTGAGAAAATACCAAAAAAATTACCGGTTCTGATCGTATCAGGTACAGAAGATCCGGTTGGTGACAGAGGAGAAGCGCCGAAGGCACTTTATGACACACTCCTGCATCTGGACATTACCAAAACAACGCTGAAGCTGTATAATGGCGCGCGTCATGAGCTGTTAAATGAAAAGATCAAAGAGACTGTTTATTATGAACTGTACAACTGGATGGAAATCGTGTTAAATGAGCTGCAGTAAATGCAGCAGGTTATTTCACAGGAGGTTTGAATCGTATGAAGAAACTAATCACACTGCTGTTTTCCGCAGTTTTACTGCTTTCGATGCCTGTTATGGCAGCAGAAGTAGATCAGAGCAGGATCGTCAATATTGACGCGTCCAAATCGATCATCGCACTTGGTGCAGATCTTTCCGCAGAGCAGAGAGCGACTGTATTATCTCTTATGGATGTGACGGAAGCGGATCTTGCCAATTATCAGGTCGTTACGATCACCAACGATATGGAACATCAGTATCTGGATGCTTATATGGATGCATCCGTAATTGGTTCCAAATCGCTTTCCAGCGTGAAGATCACGCCTGCAGAAAGCGGACATGGTGTACTTGTTACAACAAAAAACATCAATTACTGTACGACCGGTATGTACCGGAATGCCCTTCTGACAGCAGGCGTTTCCGATGCGGATATTCTGGTCGTAGGTCCGACGGAAATTTCCGGAACCGCAGCACTGATCGGAGCGATCAAGGGCTATGAAGCAATGTCGGGAGAATCCGTTTCCGATACGACACTCGATACAGCCATGAATGAGCTGATCACGACAGGTGAGATCGCCATGCAGGATGCGGACAGTCAGGATATTGAAGAACTGATCGCTTTTGTTAAGGCAAAAGTGGCAGCAGGCGGACTGGACAGCGACGACCAGATCAGAAGTGCCATCGAAGAAGGCGAAGATAAATTTGGTGTGACACTGACAGAAGATGAGATCAATCAGATCATTGCCATCATGCAGAAGATCAACCAGCTCGGGCTGGATCCGAATGTACTGGTTGCACAGGCAGAAGATCTGTACAGCAAATTTGGAAAGGATTTCCTGAAAAATCTTGATACGGATGCAATCGCCAAGGAAGTTGCCAAAAGTGCAGCATCCGGCTTTTTTGCAAAGATCGGTGATGCGATCAAAGGATTTTTTGCAGGATTGTTTCAGTAAATGACATTGCAGATCCGTAATATCAGAACAGAAGAATGGGAAGATGCGATGGCACTCGTCTGGCGCACATTTCTGAAATATGAAGCGTGTGACTATGAAGAAGAGGGTGTCCGCAGCTTTCTGGATTTTATCACGGATGAACGATTAAAGAAGCTGCATATGATAGGAGAATACCCTGTCATGGCAGCTTTTTGCGGTCAGAAGATGGTTGGCGTGGCATCCATGCGGAGCATCAATCACATTTCGCTTTTGTTTGTGGACAGTAAGTACCACAAAAAGGGGATCGGAACAGAGCTGGTGCACAGTCTGCGGGAGCTGGTTCTTGCAGAAGGAAGAAGGTCTTCCCTGACCGTGAATGCAGCGCCATACGCGACGGGATTTTATCATAAGATCGGGTTTACGGACACGGACCGGATGTGCACAAAAGAAGGGATTTCCTACACGCCGATGGAGTGGACTTTCGCATCTTTTACAGGAAATCCGACAGATTAGGCAACATGTATAAGAAAGGTTGAAAACTTTGTGTACTTGTGTTATAGGAAAAATCAGAAGTGTATTATATAATACCATTATCGGGTGACAGAATAACACCAAACATAATTTTAGGAGGAAAATTTAATGGCTAACTTATCATTAAAAGACGTATGTAAAGTATATCCAAACGGATTTGAAGCAGTTAAAGATTTCAATCTTGAGATCGCAGATCAGGAATTCATCATCTTCGTAGGACCTTCAGGATGTGGTAAATCTACTACACTTCGTATGATCGCAGGTCTGGAAGACATTTCTTCCGGTGAATTAAGAATCGGTGAGAAATTAGTAAACGACGTAGAACCAAAGGACAGAGATATCGCCATGGTATTCCAGAGCTACGCTCTGTATCCTCATATGACAGTATATGATAACATGGCTTTTGGTCTTAAGTTAAGAAAAGTTCCAAAAGAAGAAATCGACAAGATGGTTAAAGAAGCAGCTAAGATCCTTGACCTGACTCCACTCCTTGATCGTAAGCCAAGAGCTTTATCAGGTGGTCAGAGACAGCGTGTTGCCATGGGTCGTGCAATCGTTCGTAACCCTAAGGTATTCCTTATGGATGAGCCTTTATCAAACCTGGATGCAAAACTTCGTGTACAGATGCGTATCGAGATCGCTAAATTACATCAGAGATTAGGTACAACAATCATCTACGTAACACATGACCAGACAGAGGCTATGACACTTGGTACAAGAATCGTAGTTATGAAGGATGGTATCATCCAGCAGGTAGATACACCTCAGAACTTATATGAGAAGCCACAGAACCTGTTCGTTGCAGGATTCATGGGATCTCCACAGATGAACTTCTTAGATGCAATCGTAGAAGTTGTTGATGATACAGCAGTATTAAAGGTTGCTGGTCACTTCATTCCACTTCCACCTGCAAAATCTAAAAAGCTGATCGAAGGTGGCTACAACGGAAAGACTGTTACATTTGGTATCCGTCCGGAAGATGTATATGATTCAGAAATGATGGTAGAAGCTTCACCACAGAGCACATTCGAAGCTACAGTTAAGGTTTACGAATTACTTGGTGCAGAAGTTTACTTATACTTCGATCTTGATGAATTCCAGATGACAGCAAGAGTTGATCCTCGTACAACAGCCAGACCAGGTGATGTTGTTAAATTCGCTATTGATGTTGAAAAGATTCATATCTTTGATAAAGAAACAGAATTAGTAATTACCAACTAATCCGAACAAGTTTACTTGGGGAGATACATTGTATGTATCTCCCTTTCTTTGTAGCGAGGCTTGCGGTAAGGAGGGACCCACGGTATGTAGTTAGGGGAACCGCGAAGCGGTGGAACCTGACTACTGGCACAGCCCACGAGCAGAGCGAGTATATAATGGCTGTGCTCCCGAGGGAGGATGCCTTATCGCCCAGTAACGAGCTTGCTCGTTACAGAAGGAGAAGCAGCGGAGCTGCGGCGCTACGAAGTAGCGGGATTTTCGAGTCTGCAAGAGGTATAGAAAGGATGTGTGCATTTGATAACAGCACAGGTAATACAGAGCTGTCTGGATGATTTAAAGACAATTACAAAGGTAGATCTGGCAGTTGTTGACGTAGAAGGCGTCATGGTGGCAAAGAATTCGGACAGATTTGAACAAAATGTAGAATTTGTAACGGAATTTGCTGCCTCTCCGGCAGGAAGTCAGGTGCTTCAGGGCTGTCAGTATCTGAAAATCTATGATGAAGAAGATCCGGTATATGTACTTCTTTGTGGTGATTCCAGTGAGGAATATATGATCGGAAAGATTGCGGTATCCAATATCCAGAATCTGATCACAGCCTACAAGGAGCGGTTTGACCGCAATAATTTCTTCCAGAATCTGATCCTGGACAATCTGCTTCTGGTAGATATTTATAATCGTGCCAAGAAGCTGCATATTGAGATCCAGAAGCCAAGAGTCGTTCTGCTTTTGGAAATTCCGGCGGGAAAAGAAAATTATGCCATGGAATTTTTAAAGAGTATGTTTTCTGCGCAGTCCGGCGATTATGTAACGGCAGTAGATGAAAACACACTGATCGTTATCAAACAGGTAGAGGCAAAGGATTCTTATGCTGAAGTGGTAGAAGTAGCGGAAACAACCGTTGCAATGATGAACACAGAAGCGATGATCAATGTGCGTGTGGCATACGGTACGATCGTAGAAGAACTGAAAGATGTTTCTAAGAGCTATAAGGAAGCCAAAATGGCACTGGATGTCGGCAAGATCTTTTATGCGGAAAAGACGGTCACTGCATACAGCACACTCGGAATCGGACGACTGATCTATCAGCTGCCGATCAATCTCTGTGAAATGTTCATCGAAGAGATCTTTGGCGGAAAGGTTCCGGAAGAACTGGATGAAGAAACTCTTACCACGATCAATACATTCCTGGAAAACAATCTGAACGTATCGGAAACCTCCAGACAATTATATGTCCACAGAAATACACTGTTGTATCGTCTGGAAAAACTGGAAAAATATACAGGACTGGATATTCGTATCTTTGATGATGCACTGACACTGAAGATCGCACTTATGGTGGTGCGGTATATGCGTTATCTGGAGAGTATGGATTATTAAATGTCATGCATTCCCAGTCACACATTTGCTACGCAAATATGCGACAAGTGATGCATGACATTACGGGAACCTCAGCCCATGCATAATCACCTTCGGTGATGGGCTGAGGCTACATCATGCATTCTTCGAATGCATGACATTACGGGAACCTCTCGCATGAGAATTGCTGCGCAATGCTCGAGGCTGCATCATGCATTCCCAGTCACACATTTGCTACGCAAATATGCGACAAGTAATGCATGACATTATAAGCACTTTCATATATTGGATTAAATGGTTCAATATAGGGAAGTGCTATTTTGTTTACGCAGAAAAAGGATTATGTTTATGTGTATAAAGGAGAGCAGATGTTGTCCAAAGCGGGGCTGCGGAAGCTGACGGTCATGGGGCGGAAGGTAAAGGTGGAATTTCTACTGCAGGATCTGCCGGCTGCCGGGGGGAAAGGAAGCTGCAGACTGCGTTATCTTCTGGGCGGACAGGAGAAGGAAAAAAGCTGGGATATTGTATTTGTATCCGGCGGACGGCAGATGCAGTTTTTGCAAAAGTTGGAGGAAGCGGAAGAAATGGAAGGGATCGTGGATTGCAGGATCTTTTTGCCCGGAGGAAAGGAGATCCGTGGAGAAGCGGATGCTGTCACAGAGGAAAAACAGAATGTGGAAGAGACGGATGTGAGGATGCAGATCCCGGATATAGATAAAGAAGGGAAAATGAAGCAGAAACCAGAATCTGAGGAACGCCGGATAAAGAAATCGGAAGAATCGAAAGAAACAAAGCAGAAATCAAAATCAGAAGAATGCCAAATAAAGAAACCGGAATCAGAATCGGAAGTGGCGCCGGGAGATGAGGAACGATCACAGGAGATGCAAAACAAGAGCCGGGTAGAGACAAAAGAAAGCAGGAAGGAGACGGAAATACCGGAAAATCAAGTGCTCTATATCCAGGATCTGACGCAGCTTCTTTCCATGGGAGAAAAACAGAGAGAGCTGTATTATAACAGCTTTTTGCTGCATGGATATTATCAGTACAGACATGTGGTGGCTGGTGACGGGTTTATCGGTGTTCCGGGTAATTTTAGCCAGCGGGAAGCGATCGCGGCAAAAATGATGGGCTTTCCACTTTTCATTGAGGCGGAAAATCTGCAACATTGTGAAATTGGGGAAGAAAGCAGAGCAGAAATGCCACAGATGGGGGCATATGGGTATTTTCTGTGTAAAGTCAGATAAATATGCGAACGGTCAGTGCGGCAAACAAGGCAGAACAGGCGGTAGTGTGGCGCATGGCAACTCGATCAGTCTACGCCCCGCAGTGCGACCGAAGGGATATTTGGTTTCAATATCTCTATAAACTTCTCCAGTTCCATGCGGGAATAGGCAGAAAAGCCGGGGCATAGAACCCGTTCGCTTTCTTTGTAGGACTGCAGAAAGTATCTTTTGGCGCCTTTGATCCAGTCACCTATCTCGCGGAAAGTTTCTGCGCTGTGCAGCTCGCGGACGACTGTGGTGCGGAATTCGTAGGTGAAACGCCTTTCATCTGTCTCGTGCATCAGAAAATGCACGCTTTCGCGGATGCGGGCAAGCATTTCATCGGAAAAGGCATAAGAAGTACTGTGATCTGTCGGATCAGTCAGTCCTGCCACCTTCAGATAATCGGAAGGACCGGATTTGATATCCATTGCCACGTAGTCGATCAGCTTCTGTTCATAAAGCGTCTGCAGCATGAAAGGATTGCTGCCATTTGAGTCAAGCTTGACCAGATAGCCCAGCTGTTTGACCTCGGCCAGAAAATCAGGCAGATCATGATAGATCGTCGGTTCGCCGCCGGTAATACAGACACCTGTCAGGATATTCTTTCTTTTTTGTAAATAAGAAAGGATATCTTGTTTTGTGTATGCAGCATAAGAAGCAGGATCTAATAGCAGATCACTGTTCTGGCAATATGGGCAACGGAAATTACAGCCACCGAGAAAAACAGTAGCTGCTACGTGCTCCGGATAATCTAATAAAGTTGTCTTTTGTAAACCGCAAAATAACATAAGCTGCCTTCTTTCCTATTACACAAAAAACGTTCCGTGGGGATACGATGTTCCAGATAAACAGTATAACACTTTAAAGGTCTGAGGGTATAGCGGATCTGGATATTTTGTCAGCTATTTTTATGCGGGAATGCTTGTTATTTTTACGCATAACCCGTATGATAGAAGTATAAGGCATTTGCGGTAATAATAGAAGCGGATGAAAAAGAAATAAAACGGAAAGATAGGTTATGCATGAACTGACAGAAAAACAATTAAAACGCCGGGAAAACCGGCTTCGCGCCAAAGAAGAGAAGCTGCGCAAGGAAGAAGAAGCAAGGCAGCAGGCACTTATACTGAAACAAAAAACAGATGAGAAGTTTATGAAACAGGCGCTTTTGCAGGCAAAAAAGGCAAAAGAGATTGGTGAAGTACCGATCGGCTGTGTGATCGTACAGGACGGAAAAGTGATCGGACGCGGCTATAACAGACGCAATACCGATAAGAGCACATTATCGCATGCGGAGATCACGGCCATTCGGAAAGCAAGTAAAAAATTAAATGACTGGCGGCTTGAGGAATGCACACTTTATGTGACATTGGAGCCATGCCAGATGTGCGCGGGCGCGATCGTGCAGGCGCGTGTCAAGGAGGTTGTGATCGGAGCGATGAATCCGAAAGCAGGCTGCGCCGGTTCTATACTGAATCTGTTTACGATGAAGCAGTTCAACCATCAGGTGCAGACCACCTATGGTGTCTGCGAAGCGGAATGCAGCCAGATTTTGAAACAGTTTTTTGCCGGACTTAGAAAACGCCTGCATGAAACAGACGGTAGTGGTATTTGCAATAGGAAATAATGGAACTGTTCTGCGAGACAAAATGATCTTATCGGTTCAGATACGTTATAGGTGACGAAGAAAGGAAACGAGATGGGTGTGATATATTTTATTCTGGGAATCATGGGTGCTGCCTATGTGATAATTGGCGGAGGTGTATTTCTGGTATTTATAACTTCAGGAGGCTTTGCAGAGGCAGGAGGAGCAGTTTTTATGCCGCTTATTTTTGTGGTGATTGGTATTGGATTTCTGGCGGGAATTGTAATACATAAGAGTGTCAAAGGGAGAATTCGGAAAAAAGGGAAAAAGTATGTGGCGAAAGTGTACAGCTATGTGGAGAATACCTCTTTTACGGTAAATAACTCTTATACAGTCAATACAGTGGTGCACTATTTCGATGAAACGCACACAGAAAGAGAGGCTGTCATTCCGACATGTTTTGAAAAGGGTTCCTCTAAAATGCTTCCTATCGGAATGACCGTTGACATTTATTGCTACCGGGATAAATATGATTATGATCCGAAATCTGTCAGAAGTGAATATCTGCCGGGAGAGGAAGAACTGATGGATGACAAGCCGGTAGATCCGATGCAGCTGAAAATGGTGGCTGTTTCCTGCCCGAACTGTGGTTCCAGCTTTCAGGCTGCAACGGGGTATTCCAGCAAGTGTCCGTATTGTGGCAGTTATATCAATGCGTAATTACTCGATCTTCTGTTCATAAAACAGGAATTCCATATCCTCATAGCCACGGATAGACAGATGACCGGTATCACAAAATACAAAGCCTTGAGAAGGATAGAGCTTTTTGGCTACAGTATTGGTTCCGATCACATCAAGGCGCAATACTTTTTTGCCGTTTTCTTTGCATAAGCAGAGTGCTTCGTGGATCAGCTGCCTGGCAATGCCCTTTCCCTGATAGTCCGGGCTTACACCAAGGACGTGCAGCTCGGCAGCTTCTGTATCTGTGGCTTTTGTAATCCAGTTTACGGTCCGGTAAGTTTCGCTGATGCCATTTGCAAGAGCCATCATACCGGCGATGGTTTCGTGATCCCAAAGAATATAAAATTCGCCTTTGTTTATGTAGGATAAGATGGTTTCTTCGGTCGGATGCTGTCCCTTCCGCCACATGGCAAGGTGTTCGATATCCGGCGTTTTATCAATAATTTCTTCATAGCACTGCATTGCCTTTGGCAGATCTGCAGCGGTTGCTTTTTGTATATGCATGGTAAGTCTTCTTTCTATTTTATTATTCGCCCCAATAGTTTATGCTTTCATCCGTTCGGAGACCTAGACCAAACATCTTCCATATAAAATCTTCCCGTTCATTATATATATCTGCTACATATATGATCTCCTTCTCGATTCTATAGAAGATATAATGGCTTTCTGTGTGCAGAAAATAATATGGACTTGGGATTCCGAGCATATTTTCGATGGAGGGACATCTTCTGGGATATGATGTAAGCTGGTTTATTGTCTTCATTATAGTACTTACAGACTTAATACCAGAATGTTTTTTGATCTGTTGGAGCTTGTCCCGGGCATCTGGAGAATATCTGATTTTCAAAATTACGATACCCCCAGTTCTTTTTCCAGATCGTCGGAATCAATCCATCCTTCCTTCTGCGCTCTGTTTTCTGCTCTTTGAAGTTTGGCAAACAGAGTGTATGCAGCTTTCATACGATCCAATTCATCAATTTCTTTCATTGTGAGAATACCATATTCCCCATGTCCATTTCTTGTAAGATATACTCGATTTGATGAATCGACCTCTTTTAATACTTCCGTATAATTTCTTAAATCTGAAATTGGTTTTATATTTGGCATAGAAATCCTCTCCTTTTCTTATACAGTATCATTATATGTAAAAATTCGCAAGCATATTCACATGTGAATATGCTTGCGAATTTTTACATATAAAAAACCGTGCGGCCTGCTTCGAGCGAAACCCCCATACGTTACCTTAACAGTTAACTCGGCCCAGGCACCCTCACGGCACACAGGAGCTTCTGCTTAGTGCTGCTTTGTTCCCAACCTGACACGGTTCACAGATTCCTGTTGCGCAAGACCCAGACGTCATCGCCACTTATTAAGGGCAGCTATGAAAGCCAAAACCCTCTGCCGGCCATCACCCCTACTAGAGCGGATTGTAGGTACAGGGCGCCGCTACTGCCCCGGCTGCACGGTTCGTTTAAGTATATCTAATTTTTAAAAGGATGTCAATGCATCGGACTTTAATCCATATTTTCCTTGATCCGGATATCTACCGCCGTGTAATTATACTCCGACTTAGGCAGATCTCCTGTTGCCAGATAAGAAAACAGGATGTCGAGGGGTTTGCTGCCCTGTACAAGCGGTTCCTGGCAGATCGTGGCGGAGATCACATCTTTTGCGACCATTTCTTTGGTAGTGGCAACCTTATCAAAAGTAATGATCGTCATATCCTTTTTCTGACCACGCATGGCAAGTGCTGCGCGACAGCCACCGTATACACCTGCAGCAGCAAAGAAAAGGGCATTGATCTCCGGGTGCTCCTTCAGAAGCTGGGTTGTCCGGTCATAACTGACAAAATCATCATCATCATTTGTGATCGTTGCAACAATATCGATATTCGGATAAGACTGGATCGCATTTGTAAAGCCGGCAATCCGTTCCGTATGGCACAGAATCTCTTCGGAACCGGTAACAATACCGATTTTTGTGGACTCGTTTTTTGCCATCAGACGCATCAGACCTGCAGCCGTAGCGCCGGACTGGTAATAGTTACTGCCGACAAAAGCGATACGCTTACAGTTTTTGATATCCGTATTCAGGGCAACAACAGGAATTCCCTGCTCAAACAGCTCGTCGATACGCCTGGCAAGGCGCGGATCGTTGGTTGGCGAAATGGCAATGCCATTGATGCCTTCCTTTACAAATTCGTCAATTGCCTGAAGCTGCTCGAGTGTGTCAACATTGACACGTTTGATCTGTACCGTACAGTTGTAGCAGGCGAGATCTTCTTCTTTCTGGTGGACTCCGGCAGTTACTTCATCAAAGAACGGATTGCCCTCTCCGAATAAGATCACACCAAGCTTTAAGTTCTTCTTCTGTGCAGCAAGCACAAGACCTGCACGATTTGGTTTATAGTCGAGCGCATGTACGATCTCCATGATTTTCTGTGCGGTCTGTGGGTTTACAGAGCCTCTTTTATTTAAAACACGGTCTACCGTACCGCGCGATACGCCTGCAAGATCGGCGATTTCCTTAATCGTTGCCATAACGATCTCCTTTCACGGACAAAGCATAAAGTGCCCCTCTTCTTTAAAAACTAACATACTCGACATACAATGTCAATGAAATATGTGCCATAATGTGATACGTGCACATAATTTATAAAAAAGTAACAAAAGAGAACGTCAGAAAATGAGAATACAGGGAAAATCATTGGTTAGAATGACGAAATGAAATAATTTTTCAACTAGATATTGCATTTTTGAAACGGGCATATTATAGTATAAGTGTGCACGGGCACAAGAAAGCACGGTATTTGTGATTGAGACTCGTGTAACGAAGATAAAAGACGCAAATTAAGAAAATAAAACAGGAGGATGGATATGTTATATATCGGGGTAGATTTAGGAACATCCGCAGTAAAACTGCTGTTGATGGATGGAGAAGGCAAGATCCGGAATATTGTATCAAAAGAATATCCGCTTTATTTCCCACATCCGGGCTGGAGTGAACAGAAGCCTGAGGATTGGTATGAGCAGGTTATGGCAGGCATCAGGGAACTGATCAAAGATGCTGATAAATCACAGGTTGCAGGCATCAGCTTCGGCGGTCAGATGCACGGACTTGTTATATTGGATAAGGATGACAATGTGATCCGTCCGGCGATCCTCTGGAATGACGGCAGAACAACAGAGGAATGTGATTACTTAAATAATGTGATCGGAAAGGATAAGCTTTCTCAGTACACAGCCAATATTTCCTTCACAGGTTTTACAGCACCAAAGATCTTATGGGTGAAAAATAAAGAACCTGAGAATTTTGCTAAGATCGAAAAGATCATGCTGCCAAAGGATTATATCGCATATAAGCTTTCAGGCGTACATTGCACAGATGTTTCCGATGCATCAGGCATGTTGCTCTTTGATGTAAAGAACAGATGCTGGTCCAAGGAAATGTGCGAGATCTGCGGCGTGAAAGAAGAACAGCTTGCCAAGATCTATGAATCTTATGAGACAGTCGGAACTGTTTTACCGGAAATTGCAAAAGAGCTCGGTATTCCGGAAAGCTGTAAGGTAGTTGCAGGCGCAGGTGATAACGCAGCTGCAGCAGTCGGTACAGGAACAGTCGGAGACGGAATGTGCAATATTTCACTTGGTACAAGTGGCACGATCTTTATCTCCTCTGAAAAATTCGGTGTAGATAAGAACAATGCGCTGCACGCATTTGCACACGCAGACGGACATTATCATCTGATGGGCTGTATGCTTTCCGCAGCAAGCTGTAATAAATGGTGGATGGATGAGATCATCCGTACAAAGGATTATCCGGCAGAACAGAAGGGCATCACAAAGCTTGGTGAAAACCATGTATTCTTCCTTCCTTATTTAATGGGTGAGCGTTCTCCGCACAACAATCCGAATGCAAGAGGCACTTTCATCGGTATGACAATGGATACCACAAGAGAAGATATGACACAGGCAGTTTTAGAGGGCGTTGCCTTTGCACTGCGTGATTCCTTAGAAGTTGCAAGAAGCCTTGGTATTGACATTAAGCGTACAAAGATCTGCGGCGGTGGTGCAAAGAGCCCGCTGTGGAAGAAGATGATCGCCAATATCATGAACTTAAAAGTAGATGTCATCGAAAGTGAAGAAGGACCTGCTCTCGGCGGTGCAATGCTCGCTGCTGTTGCAAATGGTGAATTCGCTTCCGTAGAAGATGCAGCAGCAAAGATCGTAAAGGTTGTCGATACGGTAGAGCCTGATCCGGCGCTTGTTGCAAAATATGAAGAAAAGTACCAGCAGTTCAGGGAAATCTATCCTGCCTGCAAACCACTTTTCGATATCATTACAAAATAATGTGATAAAAGGAGGACAAACCAATGCAGATTTTAGATGTTACAGACGCACGTTTTAAAAAGTATGGACGAATTGTAAAAAATGTTGATTTTACAGGCCTTGTGGAAGCAATGCAGAGCACACCTCTCCCGGATGGTGTAGAGTATGTTGCCTCTGTTAAGGAGCTGGAAGCACTTCCTGTGATGCAGGAGCTTCAGAAAGTGACTTACGGTGAGCTTCCGATCCAGATCGGTTACTGCAACGGTCATAACGTACTGTTGAATGCAGTAGAATATCACAGAAGCTCAGAGATCAATGTAGCTGCAACAGATGCAGTGTTGATCTTAGGCTCCGAGCAGGATATCACAGATGATTTCCATTATGATACATCCCTGATGGAAGCATTCAAGATCCCGAAAGGAACAGCAGTTGAGATTTATGGCACAACGCTTCACTATGCACCATGTGATCTCAATAATGAAGGCTTCAAGGTAACGGTTGTTCTGCCAAAGGGCACAAATGAGCCGCTTGACGAGGTACATAAGGATGCTGAAGATAAGCTCATCACAGCAAAGAACAAATGGCTGATCGCACATGCAGAAGGCGGTCAGGATCCGGCAGCTTTCATCGGACTGGTCGGAAAGAACTTAAACATCAACGAATAAGCGATACGTGATAAACAGGTCAGACCTGTTGGAATAAACAAAATAAAATGAACCTTAAGTATGAAAGAAAATGGAGGAAAAAAATATGTACAATGCACCTGATGTAAAAATTGGTATCGTAGCAGTTTCCCGTGACTGCTTCCCGGAATCACTTTCCGTAAACAGAAGAAAAGCTCTGGTAGAGGCTTACACAAAGAAATATGACGCTTCACAGATCTATGAGTGTCCGATCTGTATCGTAGAGAGCGAGATCCATATGGTACAGGCTCTGGAAGACATCAAGAAAGCAGGCTGTAACGCACTTTGCGTATATCTTGGTAACTTTGGACCTGAAATCGCTGAAACATTACTGGCTAAACACTTTGAAGGTCCTGTTATGTTCTGTGCAGCAGCAGAAGAAACCCAGAATGATCTGGTACAGGGACGTGGCGATGCTTACTGTGGTATGCTGAATGCAAGCTACAACTTAAAGCTTCGTAATGTAAAGGCTTATATTCCGGAATATCCTGTCGGAACTGCAGAAGAATGTGCAGATATGATCCATGAATTTGTTCCGATCGCACGTACAGTAGATGCACTTGCAAACTTAAAGATCATCAGCTTTGGTCCAAGACCTCTGAACTTCCTTGCTTGTAATGCGCCGATCAAACAGCTTTACAACTTAAATGTTGAGATTGAAGAGAACTCAGAGCTTGACCTTTTCGAAGCATTCAAGAAGCATGAAGGTGATGAAAGAATTCCTGCCAAAGTAAAAGAAATGGAAGAAGAATTAGGAAAGGGCAACAACAAACCGGGCATCCTTCCTAAACTCGCACAGTATGAGCTGACATTACTTGACTGGGTAGAGGAGCACAGAGGCTATCGTAAATATGTAGCGATCGCAGGAAAATGCTGGCCTGCATTCCAGACACAGTTCGGATTCGTTCCTTGCTATGTCAACAGCCGTTTAACAGGTATGGGTATTCCTGTATCCTGCGAAGTTGATATTTATGGTGCACTCAGCGAGTTCATCGGATACACAGTCAGCGAAGATATCGTTACACTGCTTGATATCAACAACTCCGTACCGGCAGATATGTACGAAGAGTCTATCAAGGGCAAATTTGATTACACACATAAAGATACATTCATGGGCTTCCATTGTGGTAATACATGCAGCAAGAAACTGGCATTCTGCTCTATGCAGCATCAGATGATCATGGCAAGAAGCCTTCCGGAAGAAGTAACACAGGGAACACTCGAAGGCGATATCGCTCCTGGCGACATCACATTCTTCCGTCTGCAGTCTACAGCAGATGCAAAGCTCCGTGCATACATTGCAAACGGTGAAGTACTTCCTGTTGCAACAAAATCTTTCGGTGCGATCGGTGTATTCGCAATTCCTGAAATGGGCAGATTCTACCGTCATGTATTGATCGAGAAGAACTTCCCGCATCATGGAGCAGTTGCTTTCGGACACTACGGAAAAGCAATTTATGAAGTATTCAAGTACATCGGTGTAGATGTAGATGAGATCGGATACAACCAGCCTAAGGGTGTAAGATATCCGACAGAAAATCCATTTGCATAAGGTGATCTGAAGCAGGTCAGGCTAAAATACTTTGACCGTAGGCTTAAGGAATGGTACAATCAGAATGTTTATAAGGGTAGCAACCGGTCATATATGCGATCGGTTGCTATCATATGGTAAAGGGTAGCAGGTAACAGTATGTCTGCACATCTTAAGGAGGATTATATTTCTCGACCATAAAGGAAGGAAAAGGAGAAAACACATGACAAATTTAGAGCTTCAGAAAATGGCAAACGAAGTTCGTAAAGGTATCGTCACAAGTGTACACAGTGCTAAAGCAGGTCATCCGGGCGGATCTTTATCTGCAGCAGATATGTTCACATACCTTTACTTTGAAGAAATGAATATTGATCCAAAGAATCCGAAAATGGAAGACAGAGACCGTTTCGTTTTATCAAAGGGTCATACAGCACCGGGCTATTATGCAGCACTTGCAAACAGAGGATATTTCCCGGTAGAAGATTTAAAGACACTGCGTCACCTTGGTTCTTACCTGCAGGGACATCCCTGTATGCAGGAAACACCGGGTGTTGACATGAGCTCAGGTTCTCTTGGACAGGGCATTTCCGCAGCAGTCGGTATGGCACTTGCCGGAAAGCTTGATAACAAAGACTACCGTGTATACACACTGCTTGGAGACGGCGAGATCCAGGAAGGTCAGGTATGGGAAGCTGCTATGTTCGCAGGCGCCAGAAAGCTTGACAACCTTGTTGTGATCGTGGATAACAATGGTCTGCAGATCGACGGTAAGGTAGAAGATGTATGTTCCGTATATCCGATCGATAAGAAGTTTGAAGCATTCAATTTCCAGGCGATCAACATTGACGGTCATAATTTCGATGAGATCCGTGCTGCTATGCAGAAAGCAAGAGAAACAAAGGGTATGCCTACAGCGATCATCATGCATACAGTCAAAGGAAAAGGCGTCTCCTTCATGGAAAATCAGGCAGGCTGGCATGGCAAGGCACCAAATGATGAAGAATACGAGATCGCAATGGCAGATCTGAAAAAGATTGATGAGCAGTTAGAGAAAGCAGGTGAAGTATAATGGCAGATGTAAAGAAAATTGCAACCAGAGAAAGCTATGGTAACGCACTTGTTGACTGCGCAGAAGACTTCCCACAGTTAGTTGTTCTTGACGCAGACCTTGCAGGTGCTACAAAAACAGGTATTTTCAAAAAAGCATATCCGGATCGTCACATCGATTGCGGTATTGCAGAATGTAATATGACAGGAATCGCAGCAGGACTTGCTACCTGCGGTAAGATCCCATTCATCTCTTCCTTTGCTATGTTTGCAGCAGGAAGAAACTTTGAACAGGTTCGTAACTCGATCGGTTATCCGCATCTGAATGTAAAGATCGGTGCAACACACGCCGGTATTACAGTCGGAGAAGATGGTGCAACCCATCAGTGTAATGAAGATATCGCTCTGATGCGTACCATTCCGGGCATGACAGTTATTGTTCCTTCCGATGATGTGGAAGCTAAAGCAGCAGTTCGTGCAGCACTGGAAATGAACGGTCCTGTTTACCTTCGTTTCGGTCGTGCAGCAGTTCCGGTCATCAATGACAAACCGGATTACAAGTTTGAGATCGGTAAGGGTGTTGTCTTAAAAGAAGGCAAGGATGTAACGATCATCGCAACAGGTATTTGTGTAGATTCCGCACTCGGTGCAGCAGAAAAGCTGGCAGCAGACGGTATCGACGCAGAAGTTATCAATATTCATACGATCAAACCACTGGATGAAGAGCTTGTACTTGCTTCCGCAAAGAAGACAGGCAAAGTTGTTACCGTGGAAGAGCACTCCGTGATCGGCGGTCTTGGCAGCGCAGTCTGCGACGTACTCAGCGAGAAGGCTCCGACAAAGGTTTGCAAGATCGGTATGTATGACAGATTCGGCGAATCCGGCCCAGCAGCAGCACTTGTTGCAAAATACGGCTTAGATGCTGAAGGTGTCTACAAGAAAGTAAAAGAGTTCGTATAGGATCATTAGCAAATAAATGAACCAATTAAATCCCGGGGCTGATAGATACTAAGCAATCGATAGTGTAGCCGACCGAGATTTGCGGAGCATTTGCTGCAGCGGAGAGACCGCAACGCTTTTTTGCGGCCGAAGCGCAGCAAGACATGCTCATAGCAAATCGCAGGGTAGGCAAACGTGATTGCGTGTATCTATCAGCCTCGGGATTTTTGTATTTATTCTTATTTCATTCATATATCTGAAACACATAAACATGTAGAAATACCCTCTAATATTTGAGTGGACTCTTCCTGTATATAAAACAATCCTTATTACCATGACGCATTTTCCGAATGTAAAATGTAAGTAAAATATGTATATTCCTATGGTGTTATTGAGAATTGTATTATAAAATAATTCCGTGGAAACCTATTTATAGCATAAGAGGAGGCTATTATGGACTTTTTCGGAATATTATCAATGGTAGGTGGACTTGCCCTGTTTTTATACGGAATGCACCTGCTGGGAGAGGGATTATCGAGCGTATCCGGAGGCAGACTGGAAAAAATCCTGGAACGCATGACCAATAACCCAATCAAAGCCGTTGCACTTGGCGCGGGCGTGACTGCACTGATCCAGAGTTCTTCTGCCACGACCGTCATGGTTGTCGGTTTTGTAAACTCCGGTATTATGAAGCTTTCCCAGGCGGTTGGCATTATCATGGGTGCCAATATCGGTACAACCGTAACCTCGTGGATCTTAAGTCTGAGTGGTATCGAGAGCAGTAATTTCTTTATACAGCTGTTAAAACCAACCTCGTTTTCGCCGGTTCTGGCACTGGTTGGTGTCTGTATGCTGCTTTTTTCCAAGAAAGAGAAAAAACACAATATCGGAACGATCCTGATCGGCTTTGCAGTGCTGATGTATGGTATGGATGCCATGTCGGAAGCAGTGAAACCACTTGCTGATGTACCGGCATTTACCGGAATGCTGACAAAATTCTCCAATCCGGTGCTTGGTCTTCTGGCAGGAACGATCCTGACAGCTGTGATCCAGAGCTCATCTGCATCTGTCGGTATTTTGCAGGCACTTTGTAAAACCGGTGCAGTCAGCTATGCGACAGCGATCCCGATCATCATGGGGCAGAATATCGGAACCTGTATCACCGCAATCCTTTCTGCGATCGGTGCAAAGAAAAATGCAAAACGTGCGGCAATCGTGCATCTGTATTTTAACCTGATCGGAACGATTCTTTTTATGGTGATCTTTTATTCCGTTAATGAATTTGTGGATTTTGCATTTCTGGCAGACAGTGCCAATGCTGCAGGAATTGCGGTGGTCCACAGTGCGTTTAATGTTGCTGCTACAATGGTACTGCTCCCGTTTGCAAAAGTGCTTGAAAAGCTGGCAGTTCTGACAATTCCGGAAGATGCGGAACAGCAGGAAGAGGATCGTGTGCTCGTGCTTGACAGCCGTTTCCTGGAAACTCCGGCTGTAGCCATGGAGCAGTGTCGTACTGCAACGATTGAAATGTCAGAGCTTTCCAAGAAAGCGATATATGATGCAATGTCGCTGCTCGCGCATTATGATGAAGAGAAGGCGCAGCGAGTACTTGATCTGGAAGATAAGGTAGATAAATATGAGGATGAGCTGGGAAGTTATCTGGTGAAACTGTCATCTAAAAACCTGACAGAAAAAGATTCCCATTCACTCTCTATCCTGCTTCACAGCATCGGCGATTTTGAGCGGATCAGTGATCATGCGATCAACATCAAAGAAGCGGCGGAAGAAATGACAAAGAAGGATCAGCATTTCTCTAATAAAGCGCTGGTTGAGCTGGAAATCTTTTCAAATGCTTTAAAGGAGGTCGTAGATCTGTCCTTTGATGTATTTAAGACGGAGGATCTGACAAGAGCAGCACAGGTAGAACCGCTTGAGGAAGAAATCGATTATCTGCAGGCAGAGCTGAAAAGACGTCATATCAAGCGCCTGCGTAAAGGAAAATGTACGATTGAGATGGGATTTATCTTATCCGATGTGCTCACAAACTATGAACGTGTGGCAGATCATTGCTCCAATATTGCAGCCTGTCTGATGGAGGTCAATGATGATGCGTTTGATATTCATGAATATAAGCTGGACATCGAGAATAAAGAAGAATTTGAAATGAGCTTTAAGAAGCTGAAAGAGAAATATATGTTACCATAAGCGAAAGGAAGGCGGTTTCTATGGCGCTCATATATATTGTAGAGGATGACAGGAATATATCTGAGATCGAAAGCTATGCACTGAAAAATGCCGGATATGAGACAAAGGAATTTTATTGCGCAAAGGACTTTTATGAAGGGTTGAAGGAGCAGATTCCGGATCTGTTTCTTCTGGATATCATGCTGCCGGATGAAGACGGTCTGCAGATCGTGAAAGAGCTGAAGCTGGATAAAAAGACTAATATGCAGCCTATTATCCTGGTCACAGCTAAAACGACAGAGATTGATAAAGTAAAAGGTCTGGATATCGGAGCGGATGATTATATGACAAAACCGTTTGGTGTCATGGAGCTGATCTCCCGCGTGAAAGCACTTCTCCGCCGCAGCGGGCGAACCCATTCGTCGCCTGTACTTACCTTTCAAAATATTAAGATGGAAGAGGACAAGCACTTTGTCAGTGTAAATGAGAAACCATGTGAGCTGACATTTAAAGAATATGAATTGTTAAAGCTCCTTTTGACCAATGCAGGGATCGTGGTCGGCAGAGATACCATTTTGGAACAAGTCTGGGGAACAGATTTTGAAGGAGAATCCAGAACGCTGGATATGCATATCAAAACTCTTCGTAAGAAGCTGGGTGATGCGGGAGCTTATATAAAGACAGTACGAAATGTCGGTTATATTCTGACGGGAGAAGAGTAATGAAAAAGAAGATCAATGCCAAAATGATGCAGATGGTCGCGCTGACACTGCTTCTGACAGTTTGTGCACTTCTTGTGATCGGATATCACCTCTTGCAGGAACAGGTCATCGATGATCTGAAGAGTTATGCCGATATTTTAGGAAATCGAGATACAACACAGCTGGAAGAAAGAGATGCTTCCATGCTGAAATCCGATAAAATCAGAATTACACTTGTAAATGCAAATGGCAGTGTGATTTATGATAATATGACAGATTACCGGAAGATGGAGAATCACAAAAACAGACCGGAGATCGCGCAGGCAATGAAAACCGGAGAAGGACAGACAGTCCGCATCTCCAGCACATTTTCGCACAATACTTATTATTATGCGATCAGACTGGCAGATGGCAGCGTGTTACGTGTTTCCAAGGAGGCGGGAAATGTCTGGCAGATCCTGCTGCGGTCGCTTCCGCTTTTGGTGGTTGTTTGTGTATTCCTGTTGGTCATCTGTGCACCAATTTCCCGGCTGTTAACAAGAAAGCTTGTTGAACCGATCGAACTGATGGCGCAGGATATGGATCATATGGATACTATTCCGGTGTATGAGGAGCTTGAACCGTTTGTAAAAACAATCCATGCACAGCATCAGGATATTATGAAAAATGCTAACATGAGGCAGGAATTTACCGCAAATGTATCGCACGAGCTGAAAACACCGCTGACTTCTATTTCAGGTTATGCAGAGCTGATCGAGAACGGAATGGCTTCCGGAGATGATACGGTTCGTTTTGCCAAGGAGATCCACAAAAGTGCCAACAGGCTGCTTACATTGATCAATGATATCATCCGACTGTCGCAGCTTGACAGTACACCGGAAACGACTTTTGAAAAGGTAGATCTTTATGAGGTTGCACAGGTAACGGTCGATATGCTTGCCATGAGTGCACAGCAGCACCGGGTTTCTTTGCAGTTAGAGGGCAGAAAATGTTATGTATATGGCAACAAGCAGATGCTGGAAGATCTGATCTATAATCTTTGCGATAATGCGATCCGCTATAATGTGGAGAATGGGCTTGTCTGTGTGACGGTCGGAGAGGTAGACGATAATGTCTTTTTGGCGGTGCGTGATACAGGAATCGGAATCAGTAAGGAAAATCAGGAGCGTGTGTTTGAACGTTTCTACCGTGTAGATAAGAGCCGATCCAAACAGACCGGCGGAACCGGTCTGGGACTTGCGATCGTAAAACATGTTGTAGCAGAGCATCATGCAAAACTGGATATTAAAAGTAAAGAAGGCAAAGGAACTGAAATTAAGGTAACCTTTGTATAATGTTTGATTGTACAAGATATATTTTAAAGTACTATTGTACATCCGGTTCGATCAGGCAGAACTCATATCCAAGTTCTCTTGCCTGATCAATGAAATCACCAAGTACTGCAGCGTTTGTAGCAGACTGACCGTGCAGCAGATAGATCGCGCCCGGATGCAGTCTGCTTATCATTTTTTGAAGACTTTCTGCCTGATCGGGCTGATTGTCCACATCATAATCCAGATAAGCAAAACTCCAGAAAATACTTTCGTAATTACAATTGTTGACAATTGCCAGAGACTGTTCGCTGAATTTCCCTGCAGGGAATCGGAACAGATACATGGAATAATCATATTGCTCACGTACATAGGCATCTGTCTGCAGGATTTCGTTTTTTTGTGTTTCAATATCCTGGGACGGCAGACCTGCGGAAGGATGTGTGGTGGAATGGTTTCCGATCACATGCCCCTCGGAGATCATCCGGCGGATCAGGTCGGGCTCGCTCTGGGCATAAGGAAGCGTTACAAAGAAGGTCGCTTTGACACCTTTTTCCTGCAACGTATCCAGCATAGAAGCTGTTGTACCGTATTCATAGCCCTCATCAATTGTCAGGTAGATTTTTTTGGCACCATCCTCTGTCAGAGATGCGTCCATATTGACGAAATGTGCATGATAATTTTTATATTGTTCTTCGTATTGCACGCTTGTAACAGGGCGGTTTTCTTCATCTGCATTTGTGCCCTGTCCGTATCCGATACATTCCCCGTCTAATGCTTCTATATTTTCGATCACAGCATTGGTAAGCTGCAGTCCGTTCTGATCAGGCTTTGCATCCGGAATGGTATTTGTGTAGGTTTCCTGATCCTTGTAGCATTCATAAGTCGTCATGACAGCATCAGCGATCGCATTTGCGTAGTCTGTCAGATTGGCATCGTACATTCTGTTGTCGTCGCTGTCGTTGATAAAGCCCAGCTCTAAGATACAGGCCGGCATTTCGGCATTTGCGGTAATGTAGTAGTTTTCTTCATTACTGTTGTAACTGCCCTGCTTGATACCGCGGTTCCGGGAGATTCCCACCTTTTCCAGAGAAGTCAGAATATTGGAGGCAAGAGAGGTTGTTTCATCGGATGCCCGGCTGTTGATCCAGGCTTCTGCACCGTTGCCCTTTCCTTTATTACGGTGGAGAGAGATCAGATAGCGGGCATTCGCCTCTGTCGCCGCTTTGCATCTTTGCGACAGATAGAGAAAGCTGTCATCATCACGCGTCATCACAACACGGATCTGTCTTTCTGAGAGGGCGTCTGACAGTGCTTTTGCCAGCTTCAGCGTGTCGTCTTTTTCGATACGTCCCTTGCTGTCACTGCCGATATCTTTTCCACCGTGTCCTGCATCGATGCAGACCGTAAACAGGGAAGTGTCTTCTTCCTCCTGCCCGTCGATTTCGATTTCAGCAGGTGCTATACTGGAAATTGCATCCGCAGTCTGCATATCTCCACTTTCCCGGAAATCAGAGCGTACCTTCTGAATCGTAAAAATCAGGAAAGAAACTGCAAAAAGGGCAAAAAGAAGTACGCAGATCATCTTGATTCTCTGTGAGCGCCTTTTTCGTTTGTTCTGCCGGGAGGAGAAGCGGTTCGGTTGTTTATAAAAGCTGTCAGACATGAAATTTCCTCTTTTCATTGGTGTGGTACTTACCAGTATACATGGTCGAAAAAATTGGACAAGAGGGTGCGCAGAATCTTAAATAAAACTTCATAATTTGTTACTATTCAGAGCCATGTAAATCCGTAATAAACTGTGAAAATTTAACGTACAAAAGTGTTGACAGAAGGGGGAAAACAAGATAAAATAACTTTGGTTTTGAGCTGATTTCAATCCCAATCTTAGCAAGTAAACTTGCACGATTGTTCTTGGATTATTTGATGTGAAATTCAGCCCATCTCGAATACTGCGTATTCTCGATGACCGTTTATTTGCAAATGCAAATAAACGCAAAATAATTTCAATCCCAATCTTAGCAAGTAAACTTGCACGATTGTTCTTGAAATTATTTTATCTGAATTTGCGCAAGCAAATTGATTCGCCCAGATAGCTCAGTCGGTAGAGCAGAGGACTGAAAATCCTCGTGTCACTGGTTCGATTCCGGTTCTGGGCATTATAACAGAAAATTGATAATGTGTCTTGACACGGAACAAGTTCTCTGTTATTATATCATTTGTTCGGGTTATCCAGACAGGACAAAAGATATGCGGGTGTAGTTCAATGGTAGAACACCAGCCTTCCAAGCTGGATACGTGGGTTCGATTCCCATCACCCGCTTCTCTGAAATAAAGCAGAGAAGAACATATTATTAACTTAATACCTTCAATGCATGGCAACATGCAAAAACATGCGCGAGTGGCTCAGTTGGTGGAGCGCGACCTTGCCAAGGTCGAGGCCGCGGGTTCGAGTCCCGTCTCGCGCTCTTTTATTACACGAAAAAGGAGCATCCAAGAGGATGCCCCTTTTTTCGTGTAAGAAGAGCCCAAAGGGCTCTTCACAATGGCATGAATTAAAATTCATACCAGGTTCGAGGTCTCAGCCCACCGCGATAAAACCTGACAGGTTTTATCAGCTGATTAGCAGTCGGCGAATCGATGCTTGTGCAAGCACAGCATCGGCTCGCCTTGTTGCCATAACATGAAGTGGGCTTCGGTCCGCGCAAAACCGAGGTCCGCCGGACCTCGTGCGCCGTCTCGCGCTCTTATTTTTTACACGAAAAGGAGCATCCAAGAGGATGCTCTTTTTTGTATCATAAAATATTTTCAGATAGACAGGTAGTGTCAGGGTGAAATGTTAAAGTAACTACAGAAGTAGGAAATTATATAGATTATTTTGTCTGCGTGTCTTTAGAGTAGGAAAAAGCACTCTGAAAGTTTTTGATGGCATCTAAAATAAGCTTCTGTTGATCCGTATTGTATTTACTGATCGCCAGAAACAGATCAATCGGTTTTTCGGTAGCAGGATCTACCCCTCGAAGGATATAGTCTGTTGGGACATTAAGTGTATCACTGATCTTCACAATGGTTGAAACGGAAGCTCCTACTACGCCACGCTCCAGGTCAGAAATATACTGTGTGGAGACACCTATCATTTCAGCAAAAGCCATTTGCGTTAAGCCGGACTTTTTCCGAATGAGCTGAATACGAGATCCTATGGAGGAATTTAATGAGTTCTTTGTAGACATATATAAAATCACCACCTTATATACAATGTTAACTAATAGTGGTAATTTTATGAAAATAGTGATAGAATTAGTTTTGTAATAAATAATATTGATGCCATTATATAAAATATGAAATCGGAGAGATTGTAAATTGGACAATAACAATCTACCAATAGACAGGAAATGTCAGGGTGAAATATTAAAATAATTGCAGAACTGAATATGAAGAAAAGGGGGAGAGAAGGGTGAAGCAGAAATTAAATGAAGACATCTGCAAAGTGTACCAGCAGAAAAGACAGTACCTACGGGAATTAAAAATTTTTAATGACACGGTCGTACAAAGAGAGCTTAGTGTGCAACTGCAGCAAAAATGCGATATTCCTGAAATCTGGGCATTGAATATTGTAAACGGATATCATATGCAGGACTATCTGGCAGCTTGTGCATATGGGCAAAAGGAAACAGATTTGAAGGAGGAAGAAGAAAAACGGCAGTTTATTGAAGCCCTTCTGCAAGAAGCGGATATGTGGGATAAATTGGTGGTATAAGGCAAGTATGATAGTAAATATTGAAAAAACAAAGAAGTGTGCATTTTGCAAACATTGGTATGATCCGTCAAATAATGCGATAAAGCCGAGAAATCCTCGTTTTAATCAATGGGAGTTTGATGATCAGCGTAGAAAAATGTGTATGAAAAAGAATCTTGAAATGAATGCAAATGCTTTCTGTGGATGGTATGAATGCAAGATTGATTTACAATAAGTGAGTTGTAAGAAAGGACTAAATGATGGCAAAATTAATAACGCAAGCAGATGTAATGAAGATGTTAGATACATGCTACGATAAAGCACTACATGGTATTAATAAAGTAAGTCCTCCAATTGAGCAGTTTGCAAATGAGTACGTAAGGAAGGCAAAGGATCCTCAAAAGGCTGCAAAGATCATGCTAAAAAATCAAATTGCAAAATGCACTACATCGGGATTTATAACTGGTTTTGGTGGTGTAGTTACATTGCCTGTCAGTATTCCGGCGAACATAGGAAGTGTATTATATGTTCAGATAAGGATGATAGCATGCACAGCATATTTGGCAGGATATGATTTAAATGCTGATCAGGTACAGACTTTTATATATGCTTGTCTTGCTGGAGTATCAGTAAATGGAGTAGTCAAAAATGCCGGTATTAAAGTAGGTGTTAAGGTTGCTGAAAAAGCTATTCAAAAAATACCTGGAAAAGCATTGACTAAAATTAATCAAAAAATTGGTTTTAGATTTATCACAAAAATGGGTGAAAAGGGCATCGTTAATCTTGGTAAAATGATCCCGGGTGTAGGTGCGGTAATTAATGGTGGATTAGATTTTGCCGAAACAAAAATTATTGCTGATAGGGCATATAAAATGTTTTTGAAGGTGATTTTTCTGCTGGAGATCCAGAAGATAAAGATGAAAATATTATAATTGATGTTGAATAATATATTGTAGTATCAATAATAAACAAGTAAGAGATCAGATAGAAATACAACTGAGATACTGATGGTACTATAAAATTTTCACTATGCAATTGTCAATGCTTTGCAACAATGATATAGTTGTTGCAAAGCATATTTTCTTTTATCAAGTCTGTTGGATTGTTATAGATAGAAGCTACCAGAAAATATAACAATCCGATGTCTTACTCATATCTTATTTCAGGAAATTCATGCTTTATTTCACAATTATTAATAAGGCAGGAGTTTCGAGATAATAGGATATATATGGTAACTCCTGTGGCAAACAAAGGAGGACCATAGTAGATGGCAGAAGGAAGAAAATTTTATGGGATGAGGAACGATTACATGTTCCATGCGGTTCTGCAAAAGAACGAAGAAGTTTTGAGAAATCTTTTAGCAACACTTTTGGAGATGGATGAGGCAGACATTGTAAGCTGCCATATCGAAAATCCGATCGAACTTGGCAAGGAGATTGAAGGAAAAGATTGTATCCTGGATGTAAAGATTAAGCTGAATGATGCAAGGATCATCAATATTGAATTACAGGTGTATAAGCAGACATACTGGACAAATCGATCTCTATTATATTGGGCTAGGGCGTATGACATTTTAAAAAGCGGTGAGGGATATGATATGCTGCTTCCTACATATCACATCGGAATTTTAGATTTTACCTTGTTTGAAGATCATTCGAAATTTATGGCGAAGTACCAGATTATGGATGTGGAGGATGGTTACTTGTATTCCGATAAGTTATGTATAAAGGTGCTTGATCTGACACAACTTGAGACAGCAAGGAGTCAGTCCGAAACAGATAAAAAACTCCTGAAATGGGCAAGTATATTTAAAGCAGAAACGCTGGAAGAATTGGAGCAGTTAGCAAATGGAGAGGAGGTCTTTGAGAATATGGTAGTAACTATGAAACAATTAAGTGAAGATGAAAAAATCCGTATGCAGTGTGAAGCAAGGGAAGATTATGAAAGATGCCTGATTACGGAATATAATGCTGGAAAGCAGGATGGAATAGAACTTGAGCGTAAAAATACAGAAAAAGAACGCCTAAATACAGAGAAAGAACGTCAAAGAGCTGATGCTGCAACAAAAAAAGCAGCAGAGCTTGAGGATGAGGTAAAGAAACTGCGGGCTATGCTGGTGAAATAGACGGAAAGGTTGATCAATCCGAATTAGTTCCATTTTACATGCGGAAATTTGGAACTGATTCGGATTTTTCTTTTTATTTCAAAATGTTACTCTTGCAGTATCAACAATATACGGGCAAGAGGAGATGAAAAGGGGGATGATATGGAGAAGTTAGAAAGAGAAAAGTGGGAAAGCGAAAGCAAAGCTCATAATTGGAAAATGGATTTTCAAGATCTGTGCCAAACATACGAAGTTACAGGCTGTAATAAAGCAACACTCTATTATATGTCAGCCCTGCAACTGAGGGAGCAGATACAAGATAATGCATTAAAAAGGCTTTTTATCTATGCAATATGCGATGCTGGTTTTCTGATGGATCGATACACAGATTGTAAGGAACAGCAAATGGAGGCCAGTTTTCGTAATACGGAGAAGAGAATGCGGAAACTGCTGACATTATTGCAGAAAGAAAAAGAGATGTGTGAGCAGTGGGGTGAAATTGTAGGCAGAAAGCGGTTTTCTTCAAAAAACAGAGTTTATTCTGATGACTACAATGAGGAACTCCTTGCGCTTTGCAGCCTGTTTCGGGAAACATTTGAAATGTCGGAAAGGCAGACACCGAATCTGGCGGATAATTTGCAATATTTCTTAATGGAAGCCAAAAATAATGATCTGATTGAAAAGATCATCCCTTTTTATTTATTTCAGGTTATGGTACGCCACACAAATCGTCTGGCGCAGAATCCGGATTTTCAAATAGTACCAGCCAGTCTGTGGAAATACAAAGAATATGAAATAACGAAGAATAATGGGAAGAACTTCAACAAATATGAACGGTGTATCGGTCTGTTCCAAAAACTGTGTAAGTTATATAAGAATGATCCGCGTATAGACATAGCACTGTGTCGTTATGGCATGGAGCAGTGTTCCAATATACCGGAATGGACATCCATATGGCTACGTAAAAAAGAAAAGAAATGCACCACAAAGCTACATCGATTTATAAGTGAATTGTATCTAAGTTGCATAGAGACGGATGAGCCAGAGCAATACGCTGCAAATACAATATTTCCGCATAAAACATCAGAAGAAGAAAATTTATTCATAAGGGATGTGGATCAAAAACTCGAAATCGAAGCCACTATTAAAAGTTATATATTAGAACATATAGAAGTGCTGATACAATTTATGAAAATACAATATAAGGATGTGGAACAAGTAAAATGTCTGGTGACAGATGTTTATCATGCATCCGGATTTAGCAGAATGAAAATAGAAGATATAGGGGAAGAAACAAAACTAACCTATGTCTATGACCAGTTTATAGAAATGCTGGATGAGGCGATTGTTTCATCTGTCTGGGAGACAATAAAAAAACTGGTGGAATGTGAATCAGATCATTTTCAGTTCATGGCTGCTATTTTATCATAGGATATTTGTCCCTCTCGCTCGTATAGAAAACTGTAAAACAGATTTATGGGAGGACAAGAGTATGATCATTGCAATTATTTATATGGCTTTAGGATACTGGGCAACGGGTGTAACCACGCATGCGAATAAGATATTTCTGGGATATGGGATCGGAGAGCTGTTTTTAGAGCGTTTGTGTTGGGCATTTATATTTGGATGGGCATTGATTCCGGTTGCGATCATCAAAACCATATTTTTCAGCCGATAACATGGATGTTACTGCTATGAGAGAAAAATTCGCGAAACAATACCGGGTTTTGGATCTATATGCCAGATTTTTGGAAGGAGACGTGATCGATAAGGCAGAAGAAGCGATCAGATTCCATGTGGATGAACGGTCAATTCAGAGAGATATTGATGATATTCGAATATATCTTGCTGACAGAAAGATTATCGGTTTGGGAGAATGCAGGAATATCATTTATGACAGAATGCAAAAAGGATATGTTATGCGTTGAAATATTCCGGTTGTTTCTGCATGTTATCTATGTTAAACTGATTACAAGCAGAAAGTCAAAATCGTATTTTACATGGGATGGCAAGCCATCCCATTTTCTATTTATTATAGGTAACTCTGCATAGTTACTATATGTCTAAATGTTTCAAGAAACTTCACTGCTTAAATTCCACAAACAAATGAATAGCAGAGAGGTTTCAAAGTATAATAGATCTCTCTGGGTAAGTATGTCTTACAGAAAGGGAGGTCATATGACACAAAAAAGAAGCGTTGTACCGGATAAGGTGACTGTAAAAGGAAAGACGGAAACAATCAATTTTGATGAAATTGGAATTACCAATGATTTCATGTTTGGCACGGTATTCAGGGATAAGGAAAAATGTAAAGAACTGCTCCAGAGAATATTGAAGATCAGGCTGGCTGAGATTGAAGTTGTAGAGCCACAGAAGGTAATGAAAACCACTCTAATCGGAAAAGGAATCCGTATCGATATTTATGCAAAAGATAGCGAGGGCAATGTGTATGATATCGAAATGCAGACGACAGAAGAAACAGATCTTCACCTGAGAACGCGGTATTATCACAGTGAAATGGACAGCTATCAGATCCGTGCAGGACAGAAGTATTTTAATTTGAAGCAATCGGTTGTGATCTTTATCTGTACATTTGATCCTTTTGCAGATGACAGGAGCATTTATACGTTTGAGACGACATATAAGGAAAATAAAGGACTGGTGCTTGCGGATAAGCGGCGAACGTATTTTGTAAATGTAAATGGGAATAGAGAGGGAATCAGCGAAGATACAACGAAACTGCTTGATTATTTCAAAACCGGGCAGCCAACAGATCATTATACGAAAGATATTCAAAAGCAAGTGCAGATTATTCGAAATGATGATGATTGGAGGGAGAACTATATGACAATCGAAATGAAAATGGATCAGAGATATGAACAGGGGAAAAATGAAGGCGAGCAAAACCGGGATAGGGAACTGATCGCTAAGTGGCTGCAAAAGGGAAAAACAATCGCCGAGATTGCAGAGGATCTGGACAGATCAGAGGAATATGTGAAAAGTCTGATTTGTTCTCAGGAATAAAGAGGAGGAGAAAAACGATGATCTGTCCGGAATGTGGAAGGGAACTGGAAAAGGGAATCATTGAGGCAAAAGATGCGTGTATGAAGGTTTTTGCTTCGTTTGAAGAAAAATAAAGTTGACAATCCAGTTAGACTGTACTAACCTAAAGGCGATGAGGGCAGAAACTGGAGGAAAACTATGAAAAAATTAATTTTTGAAACGGAAAAAGACGGTTTTTATGGAACTTATTATGAAAATCCACAAGGTTCGGATTGTGCAGTCATTGGATTATTCGGAGATGATCCGAATGATTATATGGCAAAATGTGGAGCAAAATGGTTACATAAAAACGGTGTAAACGTGCTTTGTATGTCTCCCGGAAAGAAGAACTACAGTCATGTAAATTATCCGCTGGAGAGAATAGAGACAGCGATCAAATGGCTGAAAAACAACGGAAATCGTAAAGTCGGAATTATGGGGATGAGTACAGCGGGCATGGATTCGATTGTTGCGGCTTCTTATTTTCCTGACATTACATTGACCTTTGGACTGACACCGAGTGACTTTGTATGGCAGGGCTTTGAACAGGGAAAAAAGGATGGCTGCGGTGAATGGCCGATTCCGGGCGCATCTACTCTTTCCTGGAAGGGAGAACCACTCGCTTATATGCCGTTTGTGTATGAACATCCGGTTTACTGGCAGAAGGTTATGGAAGAAACGAAAGGTTCCGGTGATTTTGAACGTAGTACATGTCTGTTCATTGATTCTGAAAAAGCAAGAGAACACACGGAAGAAGAGATGATCAAGGTTGAAAATATCAAAGGGAAACTGATTCTTGTCGGTGCAGAGGACGATTCCTTCTGGGAAACAGCAAAGTATATCCGCCGTATGGATCAGCGTCTGAAAGAGCATACGCATAGCTGTGACTATGAGATTCTGGTATATGAGCACGGAACGCATTTTGTTCTGCCGGAATCGCTGCTCCGAAAAGCATTACCTGTAGGGCTTAAATTTGTACTTCGCTTTATTTTCAAGGCTGCAAAGGACTATCCGAATGAGTGCGAAGCAACCAGAAAAGATATTGATAAAAAGCTTTCTGCCGCAATTAAGGAATGGCGGGAATCATAACAGGTCAACCCTGTTTTTTATAAAAATGGAAATCACAGCAATCTTTGCCATGACCTAATGTTTTTGTCCGTGAAAAAGCCAGCTTTTTGAGACCACCATAGGTCACATTATCAGCATCACAGAATATATGACATAGCTGGGGACATCCGTTTTCAGCGCACGCTATGTGCCAAAGACATTTTGTGATTGTCACGTCAAAGTAATCTTTGCCATGGCTTTGTACACTTTCCTGCAGATCAGTGTGTCGCATGACACGAAGGAATATCGTGCTGTAAAGGAAATAAAAGCCGGGTATGATTTCCATTTTTTTCATAGAGGAATGCATATTTGCAGCAACGTGATCAAACATGTATTTCTCCATATAGGTAGTTACCGTTTCTTCGGAGAGATCCTCTTCTGACAGAACTTTATACAGGGCGATGCCCGGAAGAATGGTGCCAATAAGCGTTTTCATTTGGTTTTTTGATTTATTCCGGGTGTTTTTTATAAGCGTGCTGAGCATGTTTGACTGTCTGTCAAATAGTGAGCAGCCTCTGTCTTTTCCGAATTCCCCGACCAGAAATGCTTTGATTTGTTTTTGCTGTTTGATCCGCATTGTTTATCACTCCTCGCTAATTCTCTGGTGAAAGAATAACGCGATTCTGCTTTTTGTACAACAGTAAGATGTGGAGAAATGTATTCGGGGATCTGGCAGGATTACTAATTGATAGGAGGTTATGTTTAAAATGTCGGTAACAATTATTGCAGCAGTTATGGTTATGGTAGCATATTTTCTTGTTTTGTATGGTGGCGTTGGATTTATTCAGGACAAGAAATTCTTCTCTTCTGCACCAAAGGAAGTTCTGGATGCAGTGCCTGACCATAAGGAAAGATTCCCTGGTGCGCATGTAATTGGCTGGATCATTGCAGGGATCGCAGTACTTTTGTTTGCAGGTGCGGCTGTTCTGAGTATTTTGGATGGCATTAGAAATGGTTTCAGCTTTTGGAATTTCTTTGCACGATTTTTGATTATACTGTATGTCATGGAAATTTATGATATATGCTTCTTTGACTGGGTTCTTCTTTGTCATTCCAATTTCTTCCCGCACTTTTATCCGGAAGTGGATGGCATCATGGGACCGTATCTGTTTGGCTATAATAAAAAGACGCATATCATGCATTTTATTATTTATATCCCGATCTGCGCTGTGATCGGCTGGATCTGTACATTCTTTTAAAGAACATCAGAATATTAGAAAGAAAGTAGAAACCTTTTGGAAACAAAGGGTTTCTTTTTTTGTGAGTTAGAAAATCTGGCATGGACAGTTATTTTACATAGAAAAGACAAATCTTTTACCTCATCTTGATTTTATCAATTCAAAGCAGGCAGTATCCTACAAGAAAAGGAGGATAGTGTATGAACGGAAAACCATATCTTGAATTTCGGGAAGACGGTACCTTTCAGGTTTTACATATTACAGATCTGCAGGAAGGGGTGCATCCGAAAAAGGACACACTGCGTCTGTTAAATGCACTTCTGGACACGGCAAAACCGGATCTTGTCATTCTGACGGGAGATCAGTTAAAAGGATATTCGCCGGCATTTCGGCTTCTGGGAAAGGAAAGTGTTCAAAATACATTGCATATTTTGACAGAGCCTATGGAAAAACGTTGTATTCCCTATGCGGTTACATTTGGAAATCATGACGTGCAGTGCGGCATTTCCAATGAGGAGCAGGCGGCTATTTACCGCAGCTACCCATATTGTATCTGCCCGGCAGAAGAACAGGCTGCTGGTACATTTTATCTAAAGATCCGAAACAGCAGTGGAGCCGAAGCGCTGCGCTTTTATCTGATAGACAGCGGCAATCAGACTGTACATGGGCAGTATGCACCGCCTGCACCAGCGGTTCTGGACTGGTTAAAAGAAAAACTTTTCCAGGATCAGATCCCGTCCATGGTATTTCAGCATATTCCATTGCCGGAATACAAAAAGTGCAGAAATGTTACCCTGAAGGAACGGATCTGCAGCCCTGAGAAAAATGTAGGGGAGTTTGAGTTGTTGCGTGACAACGGGAAGATCATGGCGGTATTTTGCGGTCATGATCACAAAAACGATTTTGTGGGGCAGGTAGATGGTATTGATCTGGGGTATACCCCATCGGGCGGCTTTGCCTGCTACGGGCCGGGCGCAGAACGCGGCGGAAGACTGCTGACGTTCCATGTGGATCGCTCTATGCACTATGAAACAAAGGTGCTCCGTTATTGTGACATTGTGGCACCACACACGGGAAATCGGATCAAAGAATTTTTCGATACCCATACGCCGACCTGCTGGCCGGGCAGAACAGAATTGATAGATGAGGAGAATTTAGAAAATGCGTAAAAACGAGAGAAACTTGCGAAGTCTGGATATGCGACGAACCTTACTGGTAACACTTCCTTTTGCCGGAGCACTGGCATTCTGGCAGGCATATGACGGTATTATCCCGCTGATCCTGCGTGATACATTTCATCTGGGAGATACACTTGCCGGCGCTGTCATGGCACTTGATAATGTCTGTGCGCTGTTTTTGCTCCCGTTTTTTGGCAGCATCAGTGATCGCTGCCACAGCCGTCTGGGACGGCGTACACCGTTTATTCTGGTTGGATCACTGCTTGCAGCTTTGTTAATACCGCTTCTGGCTGTTGCGGATCAAATGCGGAGCCTGCCATTTTTCTTTACGGTCTTATGCCTTGTGCTGGTTGTACTTTCCAGCTACAGAAGCCCTTGTGTGGCACTGATGCCTGATGTAACACCGCGTCCGATCCGGGCAAAGGCGGATGCGTTCAATTCCTTGATGGCAGCAGCATCCGGCGTTGTGATCCTGATCAGTATTTCCCTTGCGGTTCCGGACGTGGAACATCCCAATTATATGCCGGTTTTCCTGATCATTTCAGCCATTATTATTCTCTGCACGGTTCTGTTTGCGGTTTTCTTCCGGGAAAAGAAAGCAGTGGAAAAGATGCATACGGAAAGTCTTGCCATGGGGATTTCCGAAGCAGACATGGATGCAAGTGATGAGGGCGGAAAGGAAAAAGAAACAGATGCAGTTGTGCGCAGGTCACTTCTTGGTATTCTGCTTTGCGTATTTTTCTACTTCATGGCATCCAATGCAGTTACCTCTGCCTTCAGCAAATATGCCAGTCAGGTATGGGGAGCAGGCGGCGGAAGCTTTGCCAATTTCCAGCTTGTCGCGACAATGGTAACTTTGATCTCTTATATGCCTATGGCAAATATTTCCTGCAGGATTGGCAGAAAACTGACTACCTATATCGGAATCGGACTGATGTGCTTTGGAGGTTTCTGTATTTTTATGACACAGGGGTATAGTCCACTCATCTATGTATTTGTTTCTATATCAGGTGTTGGTATGGGAACTGTTGCAACCACGATCTATCCGATGATCATGGAGGTTGCCAGTGAAAAAACGACCGGACGTTATACCGGATACTATTATACAGCCAGTATGTCAGCGCAGATCATCACGCCGATCCTTTCCGGAGCGGTCATGGAATTTATCGGCTATCGTTATCTGTATCTGTATGCGATCGTCTGTGCACTGCTTGCAGCATTGCCGCTTGCAATGGTACAGAAGGGCAATACCATTTTATTAAAAGATCTGGATCTGGATCATCCTACGGGAGAATTATTAGAGGCAGGTAACTAACAATCCTCCCGGGATTTTGACACCGATATTTGTTTTCATATTATCGCACAAACAGATATCCCGTATAAGCGATATATAAAAGGATACATACCGCGCCTTCCCATCTGCACATGGACTTTTTGCTGCGGGCAAAGATATACAGCAGAATGGCACTGAGCAGAAGTAAAATGCAGTCGATCACGGATTCGGACAGGACGGCAAGTGGCGTGATCGCAGCAGAAATACCCAGGATAAACAGAATATTGAAAATATTCGATCCGATCGCATTGCCGAGCGCAAGACCGCTGTCTCCCTTTCTGGTAGCGACAATAGAAGTAACAAGCTCAGGAAGGGAAGTACCGACCGCAATGATCGTCAGGCCGATAAAGTTCTGGCTGACACCGAAGCTTTCCGCAATAATACAGGCATTATCGACGACAAGATTTCCTCCTGCGATAACTGCGATCAGACCACCGGCGATATACAGAAGACTTTTTGGCAGGGACAACACCTTGCCATTTTCTTCGTCCTGTCTGTTTTTCAGGGCAGATATGACCATAGAGATCAGATACGCTGTCATACCGATCAGAAGAAGGATCCCTTCCAGACGGCTGAGTACTCCGTTTGCAAGCATGATGCACAAAATAAAAGTGATCAGGATATTGAGTGGAAGATCACGTTTTAAAATGTCCTTGTTGGTGGAGAAGGCTGCCATAAAGGCGCATATGCCGACCACGACAAGCCCATTAAAAATGTTGGATCCGATGACATTACTGAGAGCGATCTCATTGCTTCCGCTCAGTGCAGCACTCATGCTGACAGAGGCTTCCGGAGCACTGGTTCCCATGGCAACGATCGTCAGTCCGATGATCACGCTTGGGACACGAAGAAGCCGGGCGAGGGAAGAACTGCCATCCACGAAGAAATCCGCTCCCTTGATCAGGAGCACAAAACCTACAACTAACCATACATATTCCATAATTTGGTCCTTTCCGCGATAAAAGCATAAAAAACGAGACCTTTATCGCATACAAAATAGTCGATAAAAGTCTCGTTACTTACCCACAATAACCGGCCTTACGGCGTGATGACGATCATTATGACATCAGCAGATGCAAACTACTCCCTTTTATAGTAAGTATACTATGGCAGAAGCAGCAGGATGTCAATCACTAACCGGTTAAGAACCGGTAAAGATGTGGCATGTGCATTTTATTTGTTATCAGGTAACATTTTATCGGTAACCAGGGATAATCCCTTTCCGATCAAAATACATGCAACTGCCAATGCTACTGTAATTCCTGCACAAAGTAATACACCTGTTAATCCTGTTCCCATTTTTAATAATCTCCTTTATTTTTGAATTTTACGGAATGCATATAGTTACTTTTCCGTACTGCATTCGCCATGTAAATCCAGAAAGACTGCTATTAATGACCTGCTTGCTGCGATTTATACGGCTCTGGATCGTTAAAAATAAAGGAGTTTGTTTTTCTGCCCATCCTGATCATGGATATATCGGATGATAAATTGGCGGCTGCACAGAAAGGCTGCTGCCAGATAAAAGAACATGAGCGTCAGCAGGATGCAGAATGCGCAATAGCCTGCTGCTTCGTGACAGGTAAGATCGGCTTTTGTATTGGTAAGCCGTCTTGCTGTAGAACGGTTTAATACAACCGCATGACTTGCATAAAAGTTTTCTTCTGCGTTGATAAAATCAGGAATGATCCCCGTATCTTCCTCCAGAATACAGGGAACAGAGGTTGTCTGTGTGTAACCCAGATAGGGTATTTCATCCGCGGAAGGTATTTCCGGATTTTTGTCCAGAACAGAAAGAAGGAACAGAATAAGAAGAAGCAGGCAGGCAGTTCTGCTGCGCCTGTAAGATGCTTGTTTCATATTGCTTCCTCCTTTCCTGTAATTTATTCCTGCCTTATTATATGCTTCCGATTCTCCGATTTCAATATGAATCCAGTTAAGATTACAGAAGAGAAATCCCGGCCGCAATTGCGGATGGGAAATGATTGAAAATACAGATAGAACAAGTTACAATAAAAAAAGAGTAAGAATGGATACGGAGGTGCTTTATGAAGCAGAAACAGATACTTGCACTACTGCAGGATATGTCGCTGACAGAAAAGATCGGGCAGATGGTACAGATGGTCGGAATGCTCTATGATGCAAAGGAGCAGGGAATTATAACCGGTCCTATGATGGCAGATATGAAGGTAACGGAGGAAGATTTGAAGATGGCGGGCTCCAGTCTTCTTTTATATGGCGGGGAAAAGCTTGCCAGGATCCAGAAAAGCTATATGGAAAACCAGCCGCATCATATTCCGCAGATGTTTATGTATGATGTGATCCACGGTATGAAAACAATATTTCCGGTTCCGCTTGCACAGGGAGCGAGCTTTGATCCGGTGCTTGCAAGAGACTGTGCGTCTGTTGCAGCGAAAGAGGCAGCAGCCGGTGGAATCCATGTGGCATTTTCGCCGATGGTCGATCTGGTGCGTGATCCCAGATGGGGACGTGTGATGGAATCGACCGGGGAAGATCCGTATTTAAACGGACTGTTTGCGGAGGCTATGGTGCAGGGACTGCAGGGAGACGACATGAGCCGGGAAGGAAAGGTCTGCGCCTGTGTGAAGCATTTTGCAGGATACGGCGGTGCAACAGGCGGACGGGACTATAATACGGTAGAAGTATCTGAAAATTCCTTCCGCAATGAATATCTGCCTGCTTATGAAAAAGGGATCAAAGCAGGAGCCGGTATGGTGATGACATCGTTTAATACGGTAAACGGTGTTCCGGCGACGATCAATCAGTGGCTGATGAAAAAAGTGCTCCGGGAAGAAATGGGATTTGACGGAGTACTGATCTCAGATTTTGCGGCTATTTATGAAACGATCGCGCATGGCTGCTCGGAGGATGCCAAAGATGCGGCGCATAAAGCTGCACTTGCGGGTGTGGATATTGATATGATGACAGAGTGCTACAGAAGTGAGCTGGTCAGACTGGTGGAAGACGGAACGATTCCGGAAGCACTGATCGATGAAAGTGTGCTCCGTATTCTGACACTGAAAAACAAGCTTGGACTGTTTGAAGACCCCTATAAAGGCATGGGAGCTGAAAAAGAAGCGCAAATGCAGTTGACAGAGGCACACAGAGCACTTGCCAGAAAGGCAGCAGCGCAGACCTTTGTACTTCTGAAAAACGAAGGTGGACTGCTTCCGCTGTCGACGGAAAAGAAGATTGCCTTTATCGGTCCTTATACAGACAGCAAGTGTCTGATCAGTACATGGGCGATCTCCGGAGATGTAAAGGATTGCGTGACGATCCGTGAGGCAGCGGAAGAAGTATTCGACAGCACAAAAACTACATATGTGCAGGGGAGTGCTTTTATGCCACAGGGCTATGTATTTGAGGGCTTTGATCAGGCAGGGAATGTGTTGCCTGTGGAATATACGGAAGCGGAAAGAACGCAGATGCTGCAGGAAGCGATAGAAGCAGCAAAGCAGGCAGAGATCGTTGTAATGCCGATCGGCGAATATTATCTGCAAAGCGGTGAGGCAACAAGCCGGGGAGATATCCGGATTCCGGAGCCGCAGCTCGTGCTTTTGCGGGAGGTTGCAAAAGTCAATGCCAATATTGTGGTCGTGCTGTTTAATGGAAGACCGCTTGACCTGCGTGAAGTAGAGGAAAACGCGAAAGCAGTGCTGGAAGTATGGCTTCCGGGAACAGAAGGCGGCCACGCCATTGTAGATGCATTGACAGGGAAAGTAAATCCATCCGGGAAACTGCCGATGAGTTTCCCTTACTGTGTAGGACAGATTCCTGTTTATTACAATCATTTGGCGACGGGAAGACCAAATGATCCACAGAAAAAAGAAAGATACCTGTCCAAATATCTGGATATTCCAAATGAACCATTATATCCGTTTGGGTATGGTCTTTCCTATACAGGGTTTACCATATCGGATGTCATACTTTCTTCAGACAGATTGACAGAGAACGGCGAGATAACAGCATCCGTATGCATACAAAATACAGGAGAGAGGGAAGGCAGTGATGTACTGCAGCTCTATATCCGTGATGTGACAGCTTCTGTTGCCCGCCCTGTGAAAGAACTGAAAGGAATCGAAAAAGTCAGCTTAAAGCCGGGCGAGAAGAAGGAGATCGGTTTCCGGATCACCGAAGAAATGCTCCGGTTTGTGCGTGCGGACGGAAGCTACGGAAGTGAACCGGGTAAATTCCGTGTATGGATCTCAGACAGCAGTGACAGTGGTGTGTATCAGGAGTTTATCTTGTAATATATTGCTGTCTTGTGTATAATAAATAAGACTGGCTGAGACAATGACAGAAAACGAACAGCAAGAAAAGGAGATCATAAATGAAAATAGCAGTTTTAGAGAGAAACAGTGTCGGAACAGATATTGATGTAACTTGTTTTGAAGATTTTGGAGAGGTTACTTATTATAGAAATACAGTAGCGGCAGATGCGGCTGAAAAGGTAAAGGATGTTGATATCATCATTGCCAATAAAGCACCAATGAATGAAGAGACGTTAAAAGATGCGCCGAATGTAAAGCTGATCTGTGAATTTGCGACCGGCTTTGACAATATTGATCTGGAATATTGTAAAAAGAGAAGAATTAAGGTTGCCAATGTGAAGGATTATTCCACTGCTGCAGTGGCACAGCATACATTTGCCCTGGCACTTTACTTATTAGAGCATCTGCCACATTATGATACCTATGTAAAGGACGGTTCTTATGGTGCGCAGGATCGGTTCAGCAATTTTGATCTGCCTTTCACAGAGCTTGCAGGCAAGACATGGGGAATTATCGGAATGGGTAATATCGGCAGAATGGTTGCCAAGATCGCAACAGCTTTCGGCTGTAAAGTTATTTTTCATTCTGTGACAGGAAAGAGCACCTGTACGGAATATGAGCAGGTATCCAAGGATGAGCTGCTTGCGCAGTCCGATATTTTATCCCTGCACTGCCCACTTTCTGACCTGACGAGAAACTTTATCGACAAAGAGGCACTCTCCAAGATGAAGAAAACCGCACTTCTGATCAATGTGGCAAGGGGCCCGGTTGTTAACAGTGCAGATCTGTATGACGCACTGGAAAGCGGAGAGATCGCAGCGGCTGGACTGGATGTGCTTGAAAAAGAGCCGATCGCAGCAAATAATCCGCTTGGAAAGATCCAGGACAGCAACAAGCTGATCATTACACCACATATGGCATGGGCATCTGTGGAGGCACGTGAAAGACTGGTCAACGAGGTTTATAAAAACATAGAAGCTTTCTTGAAAGGTGAAGACAGAAATATCATTATATAATGTGGTGAAAAGGGGCTTTTTGCTTGGTTTTCCTAACGTTGTATGGTATAATAATGTGAGATAAACCGTAATGGAAAACGGCAAAATGCAATATGGGAACAGTGTGAAGAGATACTGTTGTAAGGAGTTACTATGGCAGATAAAGAATTAGATAAGAATCAGCAGGAAAAGGATATCGATATTGATGCGCTCTTTGCAAAGATGATGGCTGATAAGGCAGCCAGCGGAGAAGAGATCAAACAGGCTGAGGAAGAGCCTGAAAAAGCCGTACCGCAGCCGGAGGCTGAGAGATATGCCGTGGCAGAGAACAGTCAGAAAACAGAAGAGGAGCCTGCAGATGATATGGGTACAGAAGAGGCACCTGTAGAAACGGAACCCGCAGAAACCGTGGAATCTGCAGAGGCAGAAGATACAGATGAGGAAGAACAGCCGATACCGGAAGCAGACAGTGCTACAGACGCGGTGGAAGCAGAGTATGGCTCAGATATGGCAGAGGAAGCAGCTGCAGAAGAAAGTGGGCAGGAAGAATTTGTTCCGGTTGCAGACATTGGTACGAAAAAGAGATTTTTTACTTTTTCCCGCAGAATGTTACTTCTGGCACTTGTTCCGATGCTGGCGATCTGTATTATGATCACTATGTTCAGCACAAAGTCATTACAGTCCGGACTGGAAGAAGAGATAAAAAAATCTCTTCAGATCGTAGCAGCCTCTCTGGATGAAACATATAGCAATCTGTATGAAGGTGACTATAAGCAGGATCAGGTAGGACGTGTTACCAAAGGTGAAGTGCTGATCACCGGTGATAATAAACTGATTGATGCACTTAAGGAAAGAACCGGATTTGAAATGACGTTGTATTTTTACAACATGCGTCTGATCACAACCGTGAAGCGCGAAAAGGGCGGAAGATCTACCGGTACAAGACTGGATAAGGAAATTGCAGAACAGGTTAATAAAGGTGAGTCTGTTTTTGTGGAAAATGCAGATATTGAAGGACATACCTATTATGCATATTATCAACCGCTTTTAAATGCGGATGGTTCGGTAGCAGGTGCGATCGGAGTTGCAAAAGAGTCCGAAGATGTACAGGCCAATATCAAGGGGCAGACAACGAAGATCATTATTATGTCTGTGGTTCTGATGGGTGTTGTATCGATCATTATTGTGCTGCTTGCATCCAAAATGGTATCAGTCATGGAAGAGACAAGAAAGTTCTTAGGCCAGATCGTGAAGGGAGAGCTTTCTACTAATGTGAATAAGAAGATCACAAAGCGTAACGATGAGCTGGGAGATATTTACAATATTTCCATCCGGCTGCAGAATGCGCTGAGGCGTATTGTTTCAGATATTAAGAAATCTTCTTCAGACCTGATCACATCGGCAGATCAGCTGGCCAATATGGCCATTAATACAAGAGGAACCGTGGACGTAGTTTACCAGTCGCTGGAGGAAATTACCAAGGGATCTGCAACGCAGGCAGACGAAACCGGTGTTGCAAAGCATAATGTGGATCGGATCGGTGAGCAGATCACATATATTACAGATGAGGTAGATTCGCTGACCAGACATGCAGAGCAGATGTCAGATGCAGAAAAGGCTTCAGAGGTGATCATCGGAGAATTAAATGCCTCCAATGAAGAAGCAAGTACTTCTGTGACAAAGATAGCAGAACAGATCAATACATTGAATGATTCGATCGCATCCATCCAGTCTGCGATCACAATGATCCAGAATATTGCAGATGAGACAGATCTTCTTTCCTTAAATGCAAGTATCGAAGCTGCCAGAGCTGGAGATGCAGGTCGTGGATTTGCGGTTGTTGCCCAGCAGATCAGCAAACTGGCTGAGCAGTCCAATACGACGGCAGAGGAAGTAGAAAAGATCATTGCTGAGATCATATCCGAATCTAACCGCATGGTTGAGGTAATGGAAGAAGTGAAGGTGAAGATGGATCAGCAGCAGCAAAAGCTGGATGAGACAATGGAGAAATCCAATGCAGTGGCTGTTGGTGTCAGCAACTCGCTTGATAATATTGAAAATATCCGTGGAAAGGTCAGCGTTCTAAGTGATTCGGGAGATGCCATTCAGGATGTGGTACATAATCTGGCATCTATTTCCGAGCAGAATGAAGCTTCTACAACGAGTACAATGAACTCCGCACAGGGCATGAGTGATACGATGAACAGCCTCGAGGTTTCATCTGAAAACCTTCGCCAGCTCGCCGGTAAACTCGACGAAGCCCTCGCGATCTTCAAGATGTAATAGGCGCAAAAGAAAAACAAGCGGCTGCGTAAGCGGCCATTTGTTTTTCTTGCGCCATTAACGAGCAAACCGTCTGCGAAGCAGACAATAGAGCACCGAAGGTGCGGGTTTGCGAGTCTACGATATAAAAAAGGAACATTCCCGGAAGAGGAATGTTCCTTTTTCTTATGTTATGGCGAAGCCATACATGAGCAAAATGAGCTACGAAGTAGCGAGAAGCCTCGGAGAGGCGATTTTGCGAATGAACTCTCAGTTTGAGTATGTATCAAACCGTCTGCGAAGCAGACAATAGAGCACCGAAGGTGTGGGTTTGCGAGTCTACGATATAAAAAAGGGAACATTCCGAGCAAGCTTGCTTGCAGAGGAAAGTTCCCTTTTTTCTTTTTATGGCGAAGCCATACATGAGCAAAATGAGCTACGAAGTAGCGAGAAGCCTCGGAGAGGCGATTTTGCGAATGAACTCTCAGTTTGTGTATGTATCAAACCGTCTGCGAAGCAGACAATAGAGCACCGAAGGTGCGGGTTTGCGAGTCTACACCGGTTTCTTTGTACCGCACTCGACGCAGAACTTTCCTTCATTCTTTGTACCGCATTCCGGGCAGAACCACTGCATTTTCACAGGTTCTTCCGGTTTCTTGGAACCACATTCCGTACAGAACTTACCACTGTTTTTTGTACCGCAGCTGCAGATCCATTCACCTGCTGCAGGTGCGCTTTGCTGCGGAGCCGGAGCTGCCTGCTGAGGCTGGGCCTGTGCCTGCTCCTGGGCAGCCATGTTAAATAATGTATTGGCATTTAAGCCGCCAGCGGCGTTTGCCATATTCATGCCTGCAAAAGCCATCATAGGACCGGTGCTTGTATTGCTGGCAGCAGCTTTCATTGCTTCTGCCTGTGCGCTTGTCAGAGTGGCAGCAGCCATGCTTGTGTTGCGGAGTACTGCAGTTTTTTGCAGTTCTTTGATCATCTTTTCGTCTTCCGGTGAAGCAGTTACCGTGTTAACACCGAAAGAAGCAACCTTGATACCGCGCAGCTCTGTCCATTTTTCGGAAAGAACGTCATTTAAGGCATCTGCCAGCTCCATGGTATGAGCAGGAATGTTGCTGTAACGGACGCCCAGATCGGAAATCTTTGCAAAAGCAGGCTGCAGTGCTGTCAGAAGCTCTGTTTTCAGCATGCTGTCAATATTATCTCTGGTGTAGTCATCTGTAACATTACCGCAGACATTGGTGTAGAACAGAAGCGGATCTACGATCTTGTAAGAATATTCTCCATTGCAGCGAAGTGCGATATCTATATCCAGTCCAATATTATTATCAACGACACGGAACGGAACAGGATTCATCGTACCATATTTATTGCCAAGGATTTCCTTTGTATTGATGAAGTATACACGCTGATCCTTAGCCGGATCACCACCCATGGAAATACGTTTGCCGATCAGGGCAAAGGTTTGTTTGATGTTATCTCCGAGACTGCCATAGAAAATACTTGGCTCAGAAGAAGTATCGTATACAAATTCACCGGGCTCTGCGCAGACTTCGACGATCTTACCCTGATCGACGATCAACATACATTGACCGTCGTTGACAGCAATGATAGAGCCGTTGGAAATAATATTATCCTCACCCCTTGTATTGCTGCTTGCACGTTTATTGCTCGTGCGCTTTTCCCCTTTTGTTACCAGTACATCTGCTGCCATGGAGTCGCAGTAAAAATACTCACGCCACTGATCTCCGAGTGCAGATCCGATCGCATTTCCGGTTGCTTTGATTAATCCCATAATTTCCTCCTTATATATGTATTATGTATGTGTGAATTCTATCATACTTCTGTCAAAAGAATATGACTGTTGTTCTTATATGATGCTGGTGATCTTAATATTCTGATTGGCTGCCAGATCAAGGAATTTATTACAACATTTAATTGTGGGCCTGGAGAGATAAGAGGGATTTACAAATACAACTTCACCTTCCAGACCATTGTTTAATAAAATACGTTCTCCGATAAAGCTGGTACCGATGTGTCTCAGAAATTCCAAATACAGCTCCGGATCATACTTCTGAAAACCATCCTGTTCAAATGACTCGATCACAGAGTAAGGACAGAGCGGATTGCGATAACATCTGTTGCTTGTCATGGCATCATAAATATCGACGATCGTGACCATTTTGGAAAAGAACGATATTTTATCGGCGGTAAAACCGTATGGATAGCCGCTACCATCACATTTCTCGTGATGCATAAGGGCAGCATTTTTAACTTCCTCCGGCAAATTATACTGATCGAGCAGATTATAGCCGTCAAGAGGATGACGTTTGATTGCTTCAAATTCTGTTTTGGTAAGTGCGCCCGGCTTTTTCAGGATCGTTTCCGGTACTTTCAGCTTACCGACATCATGGAACAGCCCACAGGATGTGGCAAGGATACGTTCATCCTTGCTTAGATTCAGCCATCCGGCAAATATATTGCAGATGATAGCTGAGTTAATACTGTGCGCATAAGTGGAATCGTCATAATCCCGCATGTTCAGCAGCATATCCATCATATTGATGGAGGATGCCTGCCCTTCTCCGATCAGGACAAGTGTCTGGGAAAGCAGATTTTCCGCATCAAAGCCGGAATTGGATTCCACGATCTGATTCAGTCCTGTCTGCAGGGATTCCACATGATCTTCAAAACTTTTTTTAAAATTGATAAAATCGGGATTTGATTTGATACGTTCACTATAGGACGGCGTGTCAAAAAAACTGGTCTGCGGCGGTGCAACTTCTTCGTCTTCGATACGGACGGAGTAAATTGCAAAGGCTTCCAGTTTTTCGATTCCGTTTTGTGTGAGGATGATTTTTTTCGGAAGAATCAGCTGTCCATCTATGGAAAAAATATCTTCCGCAGTGATCATACCGGGATGTAAATCCTTTACAAGAAGTTTTCTCATATGCATTCCCACCTCTCTGCAGAAATAACCTGTTTCATTTTGAAACGAAAGTTTTTACTACCTATATCATAGAAGAAATTGGAATGCGTGTCAATGAAAAGAGAACTTCCTTACGGAAGTTCTCGGATCAGATTACGGATTGTTAAAATGTAAGCCGGAGAAACAGATAATTCATCGATTCCCATCTCAATAAATTGCTTTGTCAAAGCAGTGTCACTGCCAAGTTCACCGCAAATACCAACCCAGCAGTTTTCTTTATGGCCGTTGTCAATGACCATCCGGATCATACGCAGGATGGCTTCGTGGTGTGGGTTATAAAAAGCATCCAGCGCCTCATTCTGTCTGTCAATTGCAAGTGTATACTGGGTCAGATCATTTGTACCGATGCTGAAGAAATCAACTTCCTTTGCCAGAAGATCGCTGATCATAACAGCCGCCGGGGTTTCAATCATAATACCGATCTCGATCTCTCCGAACGGGATCTGCTGCGTCGCCAGTTCATCCCGTACCGCGGAAAGGATCTGCTTGATCTGCCTGACTTCTTCGACGGAGGTGATCATTGGGAACATGATCGAGATCGTACCATAAGCACTGGCGCGTAAGATCGCACGGAGCTGTACTTTGAAGATCTCCGGTTTTTCCAGACAGATGCGGATCGCACGAAAGCCCATCGCAGGATTTTCTTCCTTTGGCAGATTAAAATAAGACGCCTGTTTATCGGCTCCGATATCAAGTGTGCGGATAATGACCTTTTTGCCTGCCATATTTTCGGCAACAGTCTTATAGGCCTGGAACTGCTCCTCCTCGGTCGGATAATCCTGTGCTTCCAGATACAGAAATTCGCTGCGGAACAGTCCGATTCCGCCCGCATCATTGGCAAGTGCGGCCCCAACATCGGACACATTACCGATATTGGCGTAAAGATTGATCTTTTTACCGCTTTTTGTGATGGTTTCTTTTCCTTTCAGCTCTGCCAGAAGCTGTTTTTGGCGTAGTTCTTCTTCTTTTTTTGCCTGCATTCCGGCAAGAAGTGCGTCATCAGGCTCGATGATCAGCGTTCCGCTATGTCCGTCTACAATTGCCGTTTTACCGTTCCATTCATCTCTGACCGGAATACCGACAAGAGCGGGAATTCCCATGGTACGGGCTAAGATCGCGGTATGGGAATTGGAAGAACCGAGTGTTGTCACAAAAGCGAGCAGATTGTCCTTATCCATTTGTACAGTCTCGCTCGGTGCAAGGTCTTCTGCCATGATAATAACAGGTTCCATGATATCGTGTTTATCGGTCTGTCCCATAAGAATGCGGATCAGACGGTCGGAAATATCTTTGACATCCGCTGCACGTCCCTGCATATATTCGTTATCCATAGAAGCAAATAACTGGGAGAAGTTATCGCCGGTGCTTGCAACCGCAAATTCTGCATTTACCTGCTGGGAGCGGATGATATGGTAAACACTGTCAAGATAGTCATCATCATCGAGCATCATCCTATGAATTTCAAAGATCATAGCGCCTGATTCACCAACCTGAGTAAGTGCTTTGTCATAAAGAGACTGTAACTGTGCACCTGCTTCTTCGCGCGCATGGTCAAAGCGGTTGATCTCGGCTTCCGGATCGGAGATCCTGATCCGTTTTACCTGCTGCTGTTCTTTTTCGTACTTACAGATTTTTCCGATCGCAATTCCATTAAAGATTGATTTTCCATGATAGGTTTCCATATCATACCCCCTTGCTATTGCATAAAATCATTCATGTCCGACAGTCAAAGCCGGAGAGCGTGTAGGCGGTGATGTTCATATCCCCTGAAAACTCTACGGTATGTGCATGTCCGGTCTTGTAATATCTGCTGCTAAATACATAATGCCCGTTATTGACAAAGATTTCAATAGTAGAATGATCGACCAGGATCTGCAGACTGCTTACTTTATTCTCTCTGATTTTTGCTCTTCGTATACAACGACCGCAGCCTTTTGCATCTTCCGGATTACATTCCCGGTCCGGTAAGAAGGAAAGGGAAAGGACAGAAGTACCGGCATCATACAGAATCTGCATTCCTTTATCAATAATAATTGAAAAATCTTCATTTTCTGTAATATCTGCCTGCATTTCAAAAGCACCCTCTGTCAGGAAATGATCCGACGGAATGATGACAGCATCCTTGCGCAGGGCAGTTAATTCTTTTACCGGATTCTGGCAGATATCGCCGGATGCGTCCAGAGTCAGTTCTCTTGGGACGGTCAGCGTATGCTGCCAGCCTTCCGCAACAGTCGGATTTTCATATTCAATATCACCGATGCCCATCCAGCCGATCAGGATTCTTCTGCCTGATTCATCGATAAAGCTCTGCGGTGCGTAAAAGTCAAAGCCCATATCCCATTCTATGAAAGGAGATAAGGTATAATCTTCCAAATCTCCGAGAATGCGGTAATATCCTGACTGGTAAACATTCTGATACTGATATTCCTCTGCTGCAATGCCCTGGGGCGAAATGGAAAGGAAAAGGTTCCCGTCAATCCGGAACAGATCCGGGCATTCCCACATATAACCAAAAGGCTTTTCGGAGGTAATATATTGTTTGAAACGGAAGTGCTCCTTATCCTCTGCTTCATAAAGAAGAACACAGCCAACATCATTTCTGGTTCTGGCACCGAGCACCATATAGTATTTCCCGTTTTCTTTAAAAACCTTAGGATCCCTGACATGGCAGGATAAGGTGTGCGGGTAATCTGCACTTGTTAAAAGGCATTTTTTGGCAGAAGCCGTAATGCCGTCTTTTGACGTGACCAGCGTGGTATTGGAGCCGCGGCCTTCATAGGTAAAGTCGAAATCACCGTCTTCCATTGTATTGCCTGTGTAATAGAGATACATGGTATCGCCTTCGACAAATGCACTTCCGGAATATACACCATCCTTATCCAGATCACAGTCCGGTGATAAAAAGATGCCTGTATAAGTATAGTTTATAAAATCTTTTGTTTCATAGTGTCCCCAGTATTTGTCTCCCTCGCCAATGGCGGAGTAAGGAGAATACTGGAAAAAAATATGGTAAGTACCATGCAGCTGACAGAGTCCGTTTGGGTCATTCAGCCATCCGGATGGTGGCATCAGATGAAAGGAAAGTGCGGAATCTGTATGAGAAACCCTGGTCATGTGAATTTGCTCCAGTTTTTTGATCTTTTCATTATCCTGTATTGTATTGTGAACCATAAATAATATTCCTCCCTGTTGTATTGCCTGAGACCGGTATCTCCCAAGGCTTGTCAATAGCAGTTGCTATATAATGCAATCGTTATCATATTCACTGGCATTATTATTACAAAATAATCAACTGATTATATGAAAGAGTATTATGATTGAATATGAAAACGATTTCATTTTGCAATTGTATTATAAGAGAGCAGATGGCGCTTGTAAATTGTCAAAAATCAATAAATTATCTGAAAGGGAATTGTGGAATATGACGGTCTGAAACATTGCGGAAACTATCACGCATGAATAGGGTCTTACATTTGTCTCAAAATTATGCGACAGGATTCATAAGATCAATCTGAAAATGATGAAATAGCTGCCCTCATAGCATACACAGTCAGCCCCGACAGAGCCGCCTGATTTTGTAACATTCGTCTGTAAGTAGTACAGTCCAAGCCCGCGTTTATCATCTGCCTGCTTAGAGGTGGCGTCAGAACTTGCCTGTTTAGAAGCAGCGTCAGAATCCGCCTGCGTCTGTTTGGTGGAATAGCCGCGTTTAAAGAAATTGCCGATTTCCTCCGGCGAGATCATGGCAGGAACCGGATTGCGGATCTCATACCGCACCGATCCATCCTTGGAATCCAGTAAGGCATAGACCGTATCGCCCGCTTTGCAGGCTTCGATCGCATTCTGTGTCAGAATGGTGATATAGTCGGTCAGCGCATGCTCCGGTGCATGACTTTCCAGCACCGCATTTACAATATCAAACTGCAGCGCAATCCCTTTTTCCTGCGCATGGCTTGCCATGCTATACAGAGAAGCTGCCAGAAGTGGCATGTTGATCTGCAGAAGCGGATAATTTGCCATCGGATTGGAAAACTCCTGCGAATAAGACTGCAGCGCTCTGGAAAGCGAGTCATAGTCCTTGTACATAACAGAAAGATTCGCAAGACTTTGCAGGTGGTTTGCATACTCATGCTGGTTGGCACGGATTTCGTGGATCAGAGAATCGTAGATCGGCATATTTTTCTGATAGCTGTCGATTTCCTGCTGCTGGAGCCTGGTACGCTGGTCGTAGTAAAGGATCCAGATATTGATCGCTGCCAGCAGTGTCAACAGTGTGATGACAAGGGACAGAATTTCGTAGATCTGCTGCGGGTAGATCTTGAAAAAAGCCAGACAGAACAAAATCACAAGATATGTATTCAGTGTCAGAATACGAAGCAGATAAGAAGCCTGCTTTACATAGTCAAACAGATGCTTCGCAAACGGAAGCTGAAAAAATGCAACAGCAGAGACAAATGTCAGGAAGTTGCCAAGGAAGCTGATGCCGGTTCCGTTGAAAGCCTCGATCCGGAATATAAAATACATAATGCCAAGAAGTATGCACTGCAAAAGAAAAATGCTGCCATGTGTGAGCATAAAAAGGAGAAAGCGGTTTAATGCAGTATCTTCGACAGTTATAAAAATATAAACAAGATATAACAAAAGCCCGAATACCCATTTAAAGATCGCCGGTTCAGAAGGAACGAGCAGTACGGCCAATATGATGCCGAGATAGAAGAAGAAATCTGCGGGGGTCGGCCGCAAGGATCTGTGATTCATTGATTTGACCGCGCAGATGCCTGCGGAGGTTTCCAGAATGGGATTTAAAATGTATGTAATGATAAGAATCAGTATGCTGTTCATAGTTGTCTGCCTTTTTATTTAAATGTAATCTTTCAGTAAAGCAATACCGCTCTGGCTGACAGGGATCGTATCTTTGTCTGCCAGCAGATAACGTGTAGATCTGTCAAAGCCTGTGATATGTTCCGGATTGATCAGGTAACGCCGGTGGCAGCGGATAAAGGAAGTGCCAAGCTGCTCTGCCATGGCAGAAAGAGAGTATTCTCTTGTCTGGATGCAGCCATAGACCGTATAAATGAAAATAGTGTGTGATCTGGATTCGATATAGCGGATATCCTGCGGCTGCAAACGGTGGTGGATCCGCTGTGTGTCCGCAATGTCCAGTACATCCTGCAGATAACCGGTCAAAAGCATCTGTCTGAGCTGTTCCAGCACGGTTTCTTTCCGATAGGGCTTTGTAATAAAGTTGTAGCAGTGAAATTGTGTCAAGGCCCTGGACATTTCTTCTGAGACAGATGTCAGAAAGAGGATCGGTGTTTTGTAATATACACTGATCTCACGAATGGACTGCGCCAGCTGAAAACCGTTCCGGTCTCCCGGTTCTTTACTCAGCTGGATGTCCAGTAAAAATAAAGTGAAATATTCATTTGCTGTAACAGATTCCTGCAAGGATGCCTGTGCAGCTTCCAAAGAGGATCCTTTTTGGATCTCCCAGGCCGGATACCTGGAATGGATAGTTTCGTAAAGCATCTCAAGCTGAACAGTGTCATCTTCAACGATTAGTATTTTTTGCATTGAGTATAAAATCCCTTTTCATATCCGCATTTTTAATATGAGCATATTATAGCAAGATTGACATTTTCAGACAAGTATTTCTCTGTTTCGTGTCGTTATATACATCATTCGCGTCGTTTTGCGGAAAAGGTATTGTAATAAATGCGCATTTGATGCATATATTAGGTATACATTCGATGGGGATAATCGAGAAGGGAAATGTATAAAATCAAAAGCAGGCATTTGTGCCTTTCTTCCGGTTTTGGAAAGAAACGTACAAATGCCTGCTTTTACAATTTCTGATAAATTTATACGGAATCGTGTTCAATGATTTCATAACCGAGCATGATCGTTTTCAACGGTACATTTTTTCCCTGCAGCTTTTCAAGCAGCATTCTTGCACCCTCGATACCGCTGGCCCGGTAATAATAATGGATCGTTGTCAGGGATGGGGTCACGACGGCGGCTGTTTTTCCGTTTCCGAAGCCGCACACAGCGATCTCTTCCGGAATTTTAACACCAAACTCATGCAAGTATTTCATAGCGCCTATTGCAATTGTGTCGGTCGCACATAAAAAAGCATCTGTTTCAGGCTTCTTTTTGCGGATCAGACGGGCATTGTCATAACCGTTTTCCATATCAAAAGCCCCGATTGCAAGCTGTTCTTCGGAAACCGGCAGATTGTGATCCTTCATACAGTCCAGAAAACCGTTTCTTCTGTCTGTTCCGACAGCAATATCTTTCAGCGTAACGCCAATATAGCCGATATGTGTACGTCCCTTTTCAATCAGATACTTTGTCAGATCGTAGGCTGCATGGTAGTCATCATGATAAATGCATGAGGCAAGATCTGTTTTCTGTCCAAGGACAACAACCGGAATGGTCAGGGATTTTAAAAGAGCCTTGTGCTTCGGTGTCAGCATGGTGGCAATGAGAATGATGCCATCCACATTATTCTGGCGGAAGGTTCTGAGATAGGTCAGCTCCTGATCGGTATTATTTTCCGTATTGGCAAGCAGAAGCTGATAGCCTGCTTCATTGAGCTCACAGCTGATACCGGCGACAATGCGCGAAATAGATTCAGAATCAATCTTCGGGATCACGACTCCGATGACTTTGGTACGTTTTGTCCGCAGCGTCTGTGCCTGTTTCGATGGGGTATACCCTGTTTGCGCGATCACGCGGCGGATCGCTTCTTTTTTTTCCTCGCTGATATATCCCTGATTCAGATAGCGTGAAACGGCAGCAGGTGAAACACCTGCCATTTTTGCAATGTCACTGATATTCATGCTTTATCATTACCTCCGGATGTTATGCTGTAAACCTGTATGAAAACGATATCATATACAGTATAAAATTGTTTCACAGTTTTTTCAATATTCTATTGTGAAAAAAATGAGTTGTCGTTATACTAAGTGGTAAAGTAGATGAAAATACAATAAGAGGAGGTAACCGATGGATATTATTTGTGCGGGAGAAATGTTGATTGATTTTACACCGATGCAGCAGCAGGGGGCTTATATGGCAAATCCGGGCGGAGCGCCTGCGAATGTAGCGATCGCAACGGCGAGAAACGGACTTGACACAGCATTTCTCGGTATTTTGGGCAATGATGATTTTGGAAAGAAGCTGCAGGGAGTACTGGAAGAAGATCATGTGAAGATGCTCTGTCCTGATCTGACAGATAAAGCGATCACAACACTGGCATTTGTTACCTTATATGAAGGCGGCGAAAGATCTTTTACGTTTGCCAGAAAACCGGGTGCAGATATCCTGCTCTCCAAAGAAGATGTGAAGGAAGCGGATATCGCAGATTGCAGAATGCTCCATGCGGGCAGCGTTTCTCTTTCCGATGATCCGAGCAGGGAAGCGATCGGATATGCCCTGTCGCTCGCAAAGAAGCATGGAAAGCTGGTCAGCTTTGATGTCAACTACAGAGATATGATCTGGCATGACAGGGACCGCTGCAAGCAGGAGGTGGAAAAGCTTCTGCCTTATATTGATTTTATGAAGATTTCGGACGAAGAGCTTTACTTTGTGGGCGGAGAGGACAATATCGAAGCCTTTATGAAAGAGCACGGGATCACCGTTTTAATAGAAACACTTGGCAGTAAGGGAGCTCGCTATTTTTTTCATGGAAACAGTGATGTCGCAGCAGGCAGGAAGGTAAATGCAGTTGATGCGACAGGCGCAGGCGATGCGTTCTGGGGCGGCTTTTTATCCCGTATGCTGATGTTTGGCGTCGCAAAGCCGGAAGAAGTGACGGAGGATATGGTAAGAACAGCGCTTGCATACGGAAATGCAGCAGGCGGTCTTTGTGTACAGAAGATGGGCGGAATTCCGGCACTTCCGACAAAAGAAGAAATTGAGAAGTTCTTATAAGAGAGGCAGACATGCGATTTTTACTGACAGCAGTTAATGCAAAGTATATTCATTCAAATCCGGCGGTGTATTCCCTGCAGGCGTATGCCTGTCAGGAGGATCCGACGCTGAAAGAGCAGATATTTGTGGCAGAATATACGATCAACCAGCAGATGGAAGATGTACTGGCAGATCTGTATGAGCATAGACCTGATGTGATCGGCTTTTCCTGCTATATCTGGAATATTCCGTATATTGAAAAGCTTGTCAGGGAGCTGAAGAAGCTCCTGCCACAGGTACAGATCTGGCTGGGCGGACCTGAAGTATCCTTTGATGCGGAAAAGGTGATGGAAGAATATCCGCAGCTTACCGGTATTATGCTGGGGGAAGGCGAGCAGACCTTCTTAGAGCTTGCACAGCATTACAGAAGCGGTGAGAGCGGCGAAGAGGCACTTTCCCGGATTGCGGGGCTTGCTATCAGGAAGAATGGAAAGGTCATACTGACCGGACCACGCGTGCTGACAGATTTATCTGTGATCCCTTTTTTATATGATGATCTGAAAAAGTTTGAAAATAAGATCCTGTATTATGAGTCGAGCCGCGGCTGTCCGTTCCGCTGCAGCTACTGCCTGTCTTCCATCGATAAGAAGGTCAGGCTGCGGGATCTTTCCATTGTGAAGCGTGAACTGCAGTTTTTCCTTGATCAGAAGGTGGCACAGGTAAAATTCGTAGACCGTACCTTTAACTGTAATAAAAAACATGCCATGGAGATCTGGGAATATCTGCTTCAGCATGACAATGGCATCACCAATTTCCATTTTGAGATCGCCGCTGATATTCTGGATGAGGAGCAGATCCGGCTTTTGAATCAGTTCAGACCGGGCGCTGTGCAGCTTGAGATCGGCGTACAGTCTACCAATGAGGAAACGATACGGGAGATCGACAGGCATATGGATGTCGGGCTTCTCAGGCAGATCGTGCAAAAGATCCACGCAGGGCATAATATCCACATTCATCTGGATCTGATCGCCGGACTGCCACTGGAGGGCTATACTTCCTTCGGGCATTCCTTTGACGATGTGTATGCCATGGAGCCTGAACAGCTGCAGCTTGGCTTTTTAAAGGTGCTGAAGGGCTCTAAAATGCATGACAACTGTGAAAAATACGGACTTGTCTATCTGGACGAGCCGCCTTATGAGGTTTTATATACAAGCTGGCTCAGTTATGAAGAAGTGCGCAGGCTCAAGCAGATCGAGGAAATGGTGGAGCTGTACTATAACAGCAATCAGTTTGTGACGACCTTAAAGCTGCTTGTTCCACAGTTTGCTTCTCCGTTTGCTTTTTTTGAAGAGCTTGCGGCTTATTTTGCCGGACAGGGCTATTTTTTGAAAGCACCGGCGAGAAGCTACCGGTATCAGGTATTGTATGACTTTATCAGAGAAAAGGGGTTGTCAACGGAGCTGTTCCGGGAAACACTGACGCAGGATCTGTATCTGCGTGAAAACTGCAAGACAAGACCTGCATTTGCAAAAGATCCCGTCTTATATAAGGAAGAGATCCGCAGGATCTGCCAGCGGGCAGCGAAGGAGCCGGGGCAGCTTTCGGAGAGCTATGTGGGCTGTGATGCAAGGGCGATCGCAAGGATGACACATATAGAACCATATTTTTATGACCTGACAACAGGGAAAAAACGAGAACAGGAATCCTTTTTCCTGTACGATTATACAAAGAAGAGTCCACTCACGGGCGAAGTTTCCGTGATCGATGTGACGGCTCTTTCGGAGGCAGAGTAGATGGTTGCAAAGCGGACAAAAGAAATTTTACGAAGACTGGATGAGGTGTACACAACCGAATACAAATGTTATCTGGAGCATGACAGCGCATGGCAGCTTCTGATCGCGACGATCTTAAGCGCACAGTGTACGGATGCCCGCGTCAATATCGTGACAAAGGATCTGTTCCGGAAATACCCGACCATTGAGGCTTTTGCCGGGGCAGATGTGGATGAACTGGAGCAGGATATCAAATCCACCGGTTTTTATCATAATAAGGCAAGAAATATCATAGGCTGCTGTAGAAAGCTTGTATACGAATTCCACGGGGAAGTACCGCGCAGTATCGAGGAGCTGACGTCTCTTCCGGGCGTGGGCAGAAAGACAGCCAATGTGATCCGCGGCAATATTTATCATGAGCCGAGCATTGTTGTGGATACACATGTAAAACGCATTTCAAACAGACTGGGACTGACAAAGGAGACAGATCCTGAAAAGATCGAACATGATCTGGAGAAGGTTCTGCCGAAGGATCACTGGATCTTATTCAATATCCAGATCATCACATTTGGCAGACAGATCTGCTTTGCAAGAAGCCCAAAGTGTGAGGAATGCTTTTTACAGGAATTTTGCAGGGAAAAGCATGAGTAGAGGAAAAGCGGTGGTTCTGGATCTGGAAACAACAGGTCTGAACCCAAGAACAGATAAGATCATAGAAATAGGAGCCCTTCTGGTCGAAGACGGAGAAATCCTGGATACCTTCTCAACATTTGTCAGTCCGGGCAGAAAGCTTTTGCCGCAGACGACGGAGATCACGGGGATTACGGATGAAATGCTGGAGCATGCGCCGGTCTTTGCGGACATTGCAGAGAAGCTGCTGGCGTTTTTGGGAGAGCATGTGCTTCTGGGACACAGCATTATATCGGATTATGCCTTTCTGAAAAAGGCACTTGTCAATGAACAGCCAAAGGGCTTTACTTTTGAGCGAAACGGACTGGATACGCTGAAAATTGCAAGACGGTTTCTGCCTGCAGAGCAGAAAAAAGCGCTTTCTGCACTGACTGCCTATTTTCAGATCCCACATGAGCCGCACAGGGCACTTGCGGATGCGCAGGCGACCTTTTTATTATATGAAAAGCTGTGGGATCTTTATGAAGAGGGGACGCCTTCGGCTTTTATACCCTTTCCGCTGCATTATCAGATCAAAAGAGAAGTGCCTGTCATGCCAAAGCAGATCGAGCAGATCCGGCGCCTCTTGGAGGAACGGGGAATCCCCTGCGACAGAGATCTTTCACAGCTTACCAAAAACGAGGCGAGCCGTCTGGCGGACCAGATCCGAAGCGGCGTTATAAAAGCTCCTTCAGACGAGTGAGGATCGTATCCTTCATCATGGTGGGAAGCTTTTCGGCGAGCAGAATGAGATCATTGATCTTACCGGGATTTCCTTCCTCCAGATAGAGCCGGGCAAGCAGCAGATAGTGTTCGCTGATATCCGTTCCGGTCACGATCGTCTTTTCCAAAAGTGTTTTTGCTTCGGATTTTCGCCCTATGTCGTAAAGTGCCTGCGCAAGTCTGACGATATGAATGGAAAAGATGGTAAAGTTTTCCTCATATTCGGACAGGCGCGTGATATTGGGCGCTCCGTATTTCAGCTTCAGATCGGTGTTGGAGATTCCGTTCAGGTTCAGCATCTTCTTGTCACGGAGATTTTGTAAAATTTCCAGACTTTCCGGAACCTGGGCACCGCTTTCCGAAAAGGAGTCGGCAGTTGGAAGCGCATCAAAATCAAAGGTAATATAAGGAAGATGATCCAGACTTTTCTTCCTGACAGAATTTGCCTTTGTTTCCCGTTCCCAGAATTCTTCTTCGATCTGTTGATTGGTTTTTTCCGTCTTTTTGAGGTTTACGGTAAGCCAGAGTACAAAAATGATAAAACTTGCAAAAACAATTAAGTTCATTTATAATATCCTTTCGTAAAGATGAGGTGAAATTCTATGTTTAATAATAGCAAAAAAAGGCGCATTGTAGCAACTATTATTGTTATCATTTTGGTGCTTGCAATGGTCGTACCGCTCGCTATTTCGGCAGTGGGTATTTTCTAGGAGAAAAGTTATGAAAAAATTTATCAGCATACTGCCTGCAGTCATACTGGCCGCGCTTGTTATGACAGGTATGGATGCAGAGGCAGCAGGAACCTTTAATACGATTGAAAACGGTGTATTCATCGGTGATATCGATGTTTCCGGTATGACAACGCTGGAAGCTGAAGATGCAGTCAATTCCTATGTGGACGGACTGAAGGAGAAAGAGATCACTTTAAATGCCTTAAACGGTAATACCGTTACCGTAACGGCTGAGGAGCTTGGGATCGAATGGGATAACAAGGAAGTCGTTGATGAGGCAGGAGAGCTTGGAAAAGCAGGAAATATCGTGCAGCGTTATAAAGCACTGAAGGATCTGGAACATCAGAACGAGATCTTTCCGCTTTCTATTTCTTTTGATGAGGCAGCAGTCAGATCCGTTATCGAGGAAAAATGTCTGCAGTATAATGTAGAGGCAGTGGATGGCACTTTAAAAAGAGAAAACGGTGCTTTCGTATATGAGCCGGGACAGACCGGTGTTGAGATCAATGTAGATGAGTCCGTAGATGTGATCGAGTCTTATCTGTCAGATGACTGGGATAAGGAAGCAGCTTCCATTGATCTGGTAGCGGAGACAACACAGCCGCGTGGTACGGAGGAGGAGCTTTCCAAGGTCAAGGATGTGCTTGGTACCTTTACAACAAGTTATTCTACATCCGGTGCCAACAGAAGCGGTAACGTAAAGAATGGCTGTAGCAAGATCAACGGTACTTTGTTATATCCGGGAGACAGCTTTTCCGCCTATGAAACAGTCAGCCCGTTCACAGAGGCAAACGGCTATTATATGGCAGGCTCTTACAGCAATGGTATGGTTGTGGAGTCCTTAGGCGGTGGTATCTGTCAGGTATCCACGACTTTATATAATGCTATCCTTTTAGCAGAGCTTGACGTGACAGAGCGTTTCAATCATTCCATGATCGTTAATTATGTGGATCCGTCCGCAGATGCAGCGATCTCAGGGACCGCAAAGGATCTGAAATTTACAAACAATCTGGATTGCCCGGTATATATCGAAGGATATACCACATCCGATAAGCATATTACATTTACGATTTACGGTCAGGAGACAAGACCGTCTAACCGCAAGGTCAGATATGAGAGTAAGGTTATCAGCAAGACAGAGCCGACAGGAGAAAAGGTCATAGCAGACGGTGCTATGGCAGCAGGTTCCGTCAGTGTACAGTCCGCACATACAGGCTATGTTGCAGAGCTTTGGAAGGTTGTTACCGTGGATGGTGAGGAAGAAAGCCGTACACAGGTCAACAAGAGTACATACGCAGCAACACCACGTACCGCAACAGTCGGAACCGCGACAGCAAATCCTGCAGCAGCGGCGGCAATTAACGCAGCGATCGCAACAGGAAGCATCGATCAGTGCAGGGCAACAGCAGCAGCGATCAATGCAGGTACTTACAATGATCCTGCACAGGCAGCAGCTCTTGCAGCACAGCAGGCGCAGCAGGAAGCGATCCGTCAGCAGCAGGAAGCAATCGCAGCACAGCAGGCTGCAATTGAGCAGGCACAACAGCAGGCACAGTAAAAATTGTTGAAAACGTGGCAGGTGGACAGTATTGAAACAGGGAAAGATCGCAGAGAATGTCTTAAAGCGTTCTGTTTTAAAACCAATCCAATCGCATACTGAGAAAAAAGCAAATGGCGCAGTGACAGGATCAGACTGCGCCTTTTTGGCATATAAAATGCAGACGATCTCGCTGCCTGTAGCGGGAGATGTATTGATGCGCCATGGCATTTATGCGGCGGTCAATGCACTGGCGGCGGAGGGCTATATGCCGCAGAATATTCTGCTGGGCATTTCTATCCCGGAGCGCATGCGGGAGATCAGACTGAAAACCATGATGGAAGCGGCGCAGGATGTCTGCATGCAGGAGAATCTGCAGATCCTGGGTGGTCATACAGAAGTTTCAGATGCGGTATCCACTCCTGTTTTGAGCGTTACAGCGACCGGAACAGGCGCTGCCCCGGCGGAGAAAAAGGCAGCGGGACTGGATATTGTTGTAACCAAATATATCGGAATGGAAGCGGCGGCGCTTCTGGCACAGGAGAAGGAAGCACAGCTGCTTGCACGTTTTCCAAGAGTCATGGTAGAAAAGGCGAAAGGCTTCGAGAAGTATCTTTCTATCCTTCCGGAGGCTGCAACCGCCGGTAAGTCCGGCGTTTCCTTTATGCAGGCGGTCAGAGAAGGCGGTATTTTCGCTTCCCTCTGGGAACTGGCAGAAAGAGCAGGCGTTGGACTTCATATAGATCTGATGAAAATTCCGATGGATCAGACCGTTGTGGAAATCTGCAACTATTATGATCTGAATCCATACGAGATCTTATCATCCGGATCGGCACTTCTGTTTGCAAAGCAGGGACAGCAGCTTTGCGAGGAGCTGGCAGCAATTGGCATTCCTGCGGCGGTGATCGGACAGACGACGGACGGAAATGACAGGATCATTCAAAACGGAGAGGAGATCCGCTATCTGGATCTGCCCAAACCGGATCAGATCAGAAAAATATTAAATTATACTGCAAAAATGGCAAATAAGGGAGAGTAAAAATGAGAGAAAGAATTTTATCTATAATTGAAAAAAACAGCCGTATTGATCTGCATGAGCTGGCAGTTATCATGGGCGAGCCTGAGATCGAGGTTGCTAACGAGCTGAAAAGAATGGAAGAGGAAGGTATTATCTGTGGTTATCATACACTGATCGACTGGGAGAAGACCAATATCGAAAAGGTATCCGCTCTGATCGAGGTACGTGTGACACCACAGAGAGGACAGGGCTTTGACAATATCGCAGAACGTATTTACAAATATCCGGAAGTAAATTCCGTTTATCTGATCTCCGGCGGCTATGATCTGCTTGTGACACTGGAAGGCCGTACTTTAAAGGAAGTATCCAAGTTTGTATCAGATAAGCTTTCCACACTGGATTCCGTACTGAGCACAGCAACACACTTTATCCTGAAGAAATACAAGGATCACGGTACGATCCTGACAAAGAAATATGAAGATGAAAGGATTAAGGTGACACCATGAGAAATCCGTTAGCTGAGCAGGTTGTTTCTTTGAAACCATCCGGTATCCGGAAGTTTTTCGATCTGGTGGCTGAAATGCCGGATGCTATTTCACTTGGTGTAGGTGAGCCTGATTTTGATACACCGTGGCATATCCGTGATGAGGGTATTTATTCTCTGGAAAAGGGAAGAACGTTTTATACATCAAATGCAGGTCTGAAAGAGCTCAGACAGGAGATCTGCAATTACTTAAATCGTAAGCTGGGCGTAACTTATGACGCTGATCACGAAGTGCTGATCACGGTCGGTGGTTCCGAAGCAATTGATATCGGACTTCGTGCCATGATCAATCCGGGAAAAGGCGAAGAAGTGCTGATTCCACAGCCAAGCTACGTATCCTACGAACCGTGTGCGATCTTAGCCGGAGCAAAACCGGTCATCATAGAGCTGAAGCATGAAAACGAGTTCCGTCTGACTGCAGAGGAGCTGGAAGCAGCGATCACAGAAAACAGCAAGATTCTGATCCTGCCTTTCCCAAACAATCCGACAGGTGCGATCATGGAACGGAAAGATCTTGAAGCGATCGCAGAGGTCATTGAAAAGCATGATCTGTTCGTGATCTCCGATGAGATCTATTCAGAGCTGAATTATAACGGTGAGCATGTATCCATCGTCTGTCTGCCGGGCATGAAAGAAAGAACGATCCTGATCAATGGTTTTTCTAAGGCATTTGCCATGACAGGCTGGAGACTGGGGTATGCGACAGGTCCTGCAGCAATCATCCGGCAGATGACAAAGATCCATCAGTTTGCGATCATGTGTGCACCGACCACAAGCCAGTATGCAGCTGTAGAAGCATTGAAAAACGGAGAAGAAGATGTACTTACGATGCGTGAAGCATACAACCAGAGAAGAAGATATCTGATGCATGCATTTAAAGAAATGGGGCTGGAATGCTTTGAGCCGTTTGGTGCATTTTATGTATTCCCATGCATCAAAGAATTCGGTATGACGAGCGAGGAATTTGCAACGCGTCTTCTGCAGGAGGAAAAGGTTGCAGTTGTTCCGGGCACGGCATTTGGCGACTGCGGCGAAGGTTTCCTGCGTATTTCTTATGCTTATTCGCTGGAAGATCTGAAGCTGGCAATCGGAAGAATTCAGGAATTCATTACAAGACTCCGTCAGAAATAATCATAGATGGAAAAGGAACAACTATGCATATTATATTACATCAGCCGGAAATACCGGCAAATACGGGAAATATCGGAAGAACCTGTGTTGCAACAGGAACAAGCCTGCATCTGATCGAACCTTTGGGCTTCCGCCTGAATGAAAAAGAGATCAAACGCGCCGGTATGGATTACTGGGAGCATCTGGATGTGACAAGATATGTGAATTTTGAGGAATTCAAAGAAAAGCATCCGGGCGCTAAGATCTGGATGGCGACAACGAAGGCAAAGCACAGTTATACGGACGTTTCTTTCGGACCGGATGATTTCATCATGTTCGGAAAGGAAAGTGCGGGGATTCCGGAAGAAATACTGGTTGAGTATGAGCCGACCTGTATCCGTATTCCGATGCTGCCACAGATCCGTTCGCTGAATCTCTCCAATTCTGTAGCCATCGTGCTTTACGAAGCACTCCGCCAGAATAATTTTGAGAGTATGGAGCAGTCCGGAAATCTGCACAGGCTGCATTGGAAGTCGGAGGAAGAATAAATCATAAGTATAAAATAATAAAGAATAAATAACGGGGTTACCGCATAGAATAAGCAATCGATAGTGTAGCCGACCGAGATTTCATATTTTTTTACCGGGTTCCCGCCACAGACGCTTTTATTGTGGCAGGGGAACACGTGTAAATAAAACTATGAAATCGCAGGGTAGGCAAACGTGATTGCGTTTCTATGCGGTAACCCCTGTTTTTTATCCAGATTATTGCATAGGTGCAGGGTGTCATGTAGCCATTAAATAATTGGAGATGGAACGGAAGTAAATAACAGTATAGGATTAAAAGAGGTTCTGATGAGATTCGTCGCATAAAGAGCCTCTTTTTGTTGCTTTATTTTAAAAGTTTTCGATATTCGGATGGCGAACAGCCTTTTAGTTTATGAAACAGTCGACTAAAATACAGTGGGTTATCGTAACCGACAATGCGTGCAATTTCATTTACGGCGTAATTTGTGGTTTCCAATAACATCTGGGCATTCGTGATTCGGATGGAGGTGATGAACTGCATTGGTGTTGTACCGGTAGACTTTTTGAAATTCCGAATAAACCAACTGACACTCATTCCTCTGGAAGCTGCATATTCTTCAATGTTGATATCACGGTTATAGTTTTCGTTAAAATAGGACGCTGCAGTATCCATTTCATGATCAAGGTATTCATTTTTTAGTACATGTTTGTGGGTAAGCTCCCGGTGAAAGACGATCAGTAAATGACGCAGTAATAGTGCCAGCATTTCTTCGTAGTCATCCTGGCATCTTTGCAATTCTAAAATAATTCGTTTAAAAATACGTTCATATTCCAAGGATGTTCCAACATGGAAGATGCGCTGGTCATTCGGGAAACCATAACTTCTTAAAATATTCTTTACATCATTTCCGGTAAAATGTACCCAGTAAACTTCTGTTTTATCAATGCCATAGTATTCATATTTCTGAAATTCCTTGGGGCGGTAAAGTACTATGTTGCCTGCTGTAACGAGAGTATCGTCATCTGTGTTGTCAAAATGAAAATGCGCTCGTCCGGCTGCTATATAGATGATTTGAAAGTCAAGTCTTCCTCTGGGACGATAAGTGGGAAGCTTTTGGTGTGAGGATAGACGATAGGTGCCACAGCTTCCTACAATAAGTGGTCGGCTTTTGTCTTTGAAGTCTATAAGGGAGTGGTTGTGATAACCGGAATTTATATACATTATGAATCCTCCTTTGGAAAGTGGAATATCTGACTGCAAGCAGTCAATATTGGGATACAACTAAAACTGCATTCACTTTAGTGTATCATTTTGTGCATATTTTGTCTATTTCTGTTTATAGACACTTTTTTTATAAAAATGTATGATAGTTTCAAGGTAATACAAGGACGGAAGATAATGACACACAGACGGGATTTTATTGACTACTTATTGTAGTGAATAAAAAAATATATGTCAAAGGAGGTTTTTGCAATGATTGTACCACGCTTTTATGAAGATTTGAATGTTATGCACGATAAGACAATGTCGGCGAGGGCATATTACATTCCGGCATCAGTTCGTATGAATGATCTGGTGGAGTATCGGGAAAGATCGGATCGTTTTCAGTTGTTAAACGGAGAGTGGAAGTTTCGGTATTATAGCAGTATTTATGACGTAACGGAATCATTTTACGAGAAAGGCTATGATGTTTCCGGGTTTGATCAGGTAACGGTTCCGGGTGTATGGCAGATGGATGGTTATGACACGCATCAGTATACGAATATTCGTTATCCGTTTCCGTTCGATCCACCATATGTGCCACAGGATATTCCATGTGGAGCATATGTTCATAACTTTGAATATCACAGAGAAAAAAAGGCACCAAAAGCATTTTTGAATTTTGAAGGCGTCGATAGCTGTTTTTATGTATGGGTAAATGGTGCTTATGCCGGATACAGTCAGGTACCCCACGCTACCAGTGAATTTGATGTAACAGACTTGTTGAATGAGGGGGAAAATACATTAGCGGTTCTTGTGCTCAAATGGTGTGATGGGTCGTATTTGGAGGATCAGGATAAGTTTCGGATGAGTGGTATTTTCAGAGATGTTTATTTGCTGAAAAGACCGGAAAAGACAATCAGAGATTATTACATTACGACAGATGTAGAAAAAGACAGCGTTGTTGTGAAATTGGATATGCATTTTGCAGAACCGGTGGAAACAAAAGTTACTATAGAAGATAAATATGGAGCCGTCGTAGCAAGAGGGGAAGCAGCAGAGAATGGTGTATTAGAACTGACCGTGTTAAATCCGGTTTTATGGAATGCAGAGAATCCTTATTTGTATCAGGTTATTTTGACAATGCCGGATGAAGTGATCGTGGATCGGATTGGTTTCCGGACGATTGAAATTAAGGACAAGGTTGTTTATTTCAATGGAGAAAAGATTAAATTCCGTGGAGTCAATCGTCATGATTCTGATCCGGAGACAGGATTTGTGATCAATGCCCGGCAGATCAAAAAGGATTTAATGTTAATGAAGCAGCATAACTTTAATGCTATTCGTTCCAGTCATTATCCAAATGCACCATATTTTTATCAGATGTGTGATGAATATGGATTTATGGTGATTGACGAGGCGGATATTGAGGCGCATGGACCATTTATGCTGTACCGGAAGGAGGACACAGACCAGAACCGTTTTCAACATTGGAATGAAAAGATTGCAGATGATCCGGCATGGGAAAAGGCAATTGTGGATCGTGTCCGGCTTATGGTACAGAGAGACAAAAACCGTCCCAGCATTATAATGTGGTCTATGGGAAATGAAAGTGCGTATGGATGCAATTTTGAAAAGGCACTTGCCTGGACAAAGAAGTTTGATCCGGACAGGATCACACAGTACGAAAGTGCAAGATACCGTAATTATGATATTACCTATGATTATGAAAATCTGGATCTTTACAGCCGGATGTATCCGTCATTACAGGAGATAGAGGATTATCTGAAAAATGATGGAAGCAAACCATTTCTGTTGGTGGAATACTGCCATAGTATGGGAAACGGACCGGGAGATTTTGAAGATTATTTTCAGATGATTCATAAGGATGACCGAATGTGTGGCGGGTTTGTCTGGGAGTGGTGTGATCATGCGATCGCACATGGAACGGCAGAAAATGGAAAGACCAGATATTATTATGGAGGGGATCATGGAGAAGCCATTCATGATGGAAATTTCTGTATGGATGGGCTGGTTTATCCGGATCGTACACCGCATACAGGACTGCTGGAGTATAAAAATGTCTATCGTCCGGTTAGGGTTGTGTCCTATGATCAGAAAAACGGACAGATAGTTCTTCACAATTATATGGATTTTGACAATTTGAAGGATTATGTGGATATTTCTTATGAAATGACACAGGATGGCTTGACTGTGGAAAAAGGAAAGCTGGCAAATGTTGTTGCAGCACCCCATAGTGATGCGGAGGTGGAGTTGAAGCTGCAGGTTCCGAATACCGGTAAGGTTTATCTGAAGCTTATTTACCGGTTGAAAAAGCAAATGCCGTTGCTTGAACAGGGGTATGAATTAGGTTTTGATGAAATGAAGCTTGCAAATGAGGATGATAGAAACAGACAGGCTGTAAAGTGGATGGAGCAGGAAAAAGCAATCGGAACCATTCATGTCAAGGAAAACGATAGGCAGATCGTATTACAGGCAAAGGATTTTACTTACGTTTTAGATAAGCGTACCGGATTGTTTGAGGACATGCAGTTTGCCGGAAGAAGCTATATGAACCATCCAATGGAATTGAATATTTGGCGGGCTCCGACGGATAACGATATGTATATAAAACAGGAATGGAAAAAGGCACATTATGATGCTGCCTATACCAGAGCATACCGCATAGAAGTGCTTCAGAACAAGCACGGGGTGTTGATCATGGAGCATGTGGCAGTAGTAGCTGATACCGTACAAAAGATTTTGGATGTGAAAATGACATGGAAAATCAATGAAGACGGGAAAATAGAGGCAGTTATAGAGGCAATAAAAGATAAAGAATTCCCAGATCTGCCAAGGTTTGGAATCCGGATGTTTTTGAATAAGAAAATGGATGAGATTACTTATTTTGGAATGGGACCACAGGAAAGCTACCGGGATAAACATCAGGCTTCCTGTCATGGATTATTCCGCTCTAAGGTGGCTCAGATGCATGAGGATTATATTCGTCCACAGGAGAATGGAAGCCATTATGACTGCGATTATGTAGAGCTTACAAATGGTCAATGTGGAATTGCAGCAGTTTCAAAGAATCCATTTTCGTTTAATGCTTCTGTTTATACACAGGAGGAGTTAGAACGGGTATCACACAATTACGAATTGAAAGAATCGGATAGCATTGTATTCTGTATGGATTATGCAATGAATGGAATTGGTTCAAATAGCTGCGGACCGGATGTTTTGGATAAATATCGGTTTGCTGAGGAAGCATTTCAGTTTCAGTTCGAATTAATTCCGTTTGTAAAAGGATAAAATTGTTTCTAAATAACAAATAGTGAAGGAGAATTCTGATGGAGGAAAAGAAATGCTTAAAATGGTACAACAAGATAGGATATGGATCTGGTGATATTGCAGGAAATGTAGTGTATGCATTTCTGACATCGTTTGTGATGGTATATCTGACAGATACGATTGGATTGGCATCCGGAATAGTGGGAACTCTGATTGCTGTTTCAAAATTATTTGACGGATTTACAGACATCTTTTTTGGATCAATGATTGATAAAACGCATAGTAAGATGGGAAAAGCAAGACCATGGATGCTGTATGGTTACATTGGTTGTGTGATTACATTGGTAGCGTGTTTTGCAGTTCCAACAGGTCTTGGCAGGACGGCACAGTATGCGTGGTTCTTTATCGCGTATACGCTGTTGAATGGTGTGTTTTATACGGCAAATAACATTGCTTATTCTGCTCTGACATCACTTGTTACCAAGAACAGTAAAGAGCGTGTGCAGATGGGTTCTTACCGTTTCATTTTTGCTTTTTCAACCAGCCTTCTGATTCAGGCGGTTACCGTTGGATTTGTTGAAAAATGTGGTGGAGATGCAGCTGCATGGCGGCTGGTTGCGATTATTTATGCCATGATCGGATTGGTTGTGAATACTATTTCCGTATTATCTGTCAAAGAACTTCCGGAAGAGGAATTAAATGAAGGAGACATAACAGATGAAGAGGAAAAATATGGGCTGGTTCAGGCATTCAAGCTGTTGGTAAAGAATAAATTTTACCTGATGATCTGTGGTACTTATATTTTACAGCAGTTATACAGTGCAATGATCGGTGCCGGTATTTATTATATGACCTGGGTTTTGAAAAACAAAAACCTGTTTGGACAATTTGCCTGGGCGGTGAACATTCCTCTTATTATTGCATTGGTTTTTACACCAACACTGGTTGGAAAGTGGAATGGTATGTATAAGCTGAATTTGAGAGGTTACATCCTTGCTGTGATTGGCAGAGCTCTCGTCGTTGTTGCCGGATATATGGGAAGTATTCCTTTGATGATGGCATTTACAGCATTAGCAGCATTGGGACAGGGCCCTTGGCAGGGAGATATGAATGCAGTGATTGCTTCATGCTCCGAGTATACTTATCTGACACAAGGAAAGCGTGTGGATGGTACGATGTATTCCTGTACCTCGCTTGGTGTTAAGATTGGCGGAGGTATTGGAACGGCGGTTGTAGGCTGGCTTTTGGAACTTAGTGGCTATGTGGGAACGTATGCTGTTCAGCCACAGTCAGCGTTGAATATGATGCAGTTTATGTATCTCTGGCTGCCACTGATCTTTGATGTGCTTATTATGTTTATCCTTTCCAGAATGAATGTGGAGGAGACAAATGCTAAGATCGAAAAAGAAAAGGAGATGAGTTTGTGATAACACATGATTTGATAAAAAAAATAAAAAATGGAATGTATGATGAAACATTGAAAGATGTTTATGTGGATGAGAAAAAAATATCGTATGAAAGAGAGCGTTATATTAAGGCGATAGAGAGTTATACAGAACATTTTGGAGAGGGAGAAATCTTTGTCTTTAGTGCACCGGGCAGAAGTGAAATAGGTGGAAATCATACAGATCATCAATGCGGAGAGGTGTTGGCAGCCTCCATTAATAATGATGCAATAGCTGTTGTACACAATTTGGAAGAGCCGTGTGTCAGAGTGATATCTGCCGGATATGAGATGATCACGATATATCTGGATGATCTGGGTATGAGAGAGGATGAGAAAGCAACAACAAATGCATTAATTCGAGGGGTGTTGGCAAAAACAAAAGAATATGGATATCAGATAGGCGGATTTCAGGCTTTTGTTACCAGTGATGTGTTGATAGGAGCTGGATTGTCTTCTTCAGCAGCGTTTGAAACATTGATGGGAACAATTCTGTCAGAGCTGTTTAATGATGGAAAGATTTCTCCTGTTGAAATAGCCATGATTGGGCAATTTGCAGAAAATGTATATTTTGGGAAACCATGTGGATTGATGGATCAGATGGCGTGTTCCATTGGAAGTTTGGCACATATTGATTTTCAGGATCCGGTGGCACCATTGGTGGAGCGGATTGAGTTTGACCTGGATGGATATGGATATAGTCTTTGTATTACCGATACAAAAGGCTCACATGCAGATTTGACATCGGATTATGCAGCAATTCCGGAAGAAATGAAAAGAGCGGCGGCTTGTTTGGGAAAAGAAGTGCTTGGACAGGTTACGAAAAAAGAAGTACTTGCTAATCTTCCACGCATCAGAGAACAGGCAGGAGATCGGGCAGCGCTTAGAGCGATTCACTATGTGTGTGAAAATGAGCGAGTGCAAAAAGAAGTGGCAGCATTGAGAGAGAACAGATTTGGAGATTTTTTGAGGTTAGTTAAAGAGTCAGGTGATTCTTCTTATAAGTATTTGCAGAATGTGTATGTGTGCCATGATGTGGAACATCAAAATGTTTCTATTGCATTGGCTGTCAGCGATATGATTTTAGGCGGGCAGGGGGCAAACAGAGTGCATGGTGGTGGCTTTGCCGGAACAATACAGGCATTCGTACCAAATGATATTGTCACATTATATAAAACAGAGATAGAAAAGGTATTTGGAGATGGTGCTTGTGATGTACTTAAAATTCGTAAATATGGCGGAATTCAAGTAATGTAAGATACACAAAAAAAACAAGGAGGAATAGTTATGGGCAGCATTTTAGTATTAGGTGGAGCCGGATATATTGGCTCGCATACGGTTTATGAGTTGATTGATGCAGGAAAGGATGTGGTGGTTGTAGATAATCTTGAAACAGGTTTTCGGGCAGCGGTTCATCCGAAAGCGAAGTTTTATGAAGGAGATATTCGTAACCGAGCTTTTATTGACTCTGTATTTGATAAAGAAAATATAGATGGAGTTATTCATTTTGCAGCTAGTTCGCAAGTAGGCGAAAGTATGATAAAGCCATTGAAATATTATAGTAATAATCTTTGTGGTACAGAAGTACTGTTGGAGAGCATGGTTGCGCATGGTATAGATAAGATTGTGTTTTCTTCTACAGCGGCAACTTATGGAGAACCGGAGCGAATTCCTATTATGGAATCGGATCGTACACTTCCGACAAATTGTTATGGTGAAACAAAATTGTCTATGGAGAAAATGTTTAAATGGACGGCAAATGCATATAACTTAAGATTTGTGTCTTTGCGTTATTTTAACGCTTGCGGGGCTCATCCTAATGGAAAGATTGGAGAGGCTCACAATCCGGAAACACATCTTATTCCTTTAATTTTGCAGGTACCAAATGAAAAGAGAGAGTATATTTCTATTTTTGGAACGGACTACGACACAAAGGATGGTACTTGTGTTAGAGACTATATTCATGTAAATGATCTTGCACAGGCTCATATTCTTGCAATGAAGTATCTTTGTGATGGAAATGACAGCAATATATTTAATCTTGGAAATGGAGTTGGTTTTACGGTAAAAGAGGTTGTGGAAACTGCAAGAAAAGTAACAGGACATCCAATTCCGGCAAAGGAAGAACCACGTCGGGCAGGAGATCCATCTATGTTGATCGCATCCAGTGAAAAAGCAAAGGAAGTATTAGGATGGAATCCACAATATGCAGATTTGGAAACAATTATCGGTACAGCATGGAAATGGCATAAAAGTCATCCAAATGGATATTAGAATGTGTAAATGGGGGTGGTTTTATGATTAATGAGTATATCAATGAACTTGTAGCATATGGATTGAACCATGGATTGGTTGACCCGGAAGATGAAGTATATGTGACGAATCGCCTTCTGGAATTATTTCAATTGACAGAGCATGAAGGGACTGCGAAAGAGGTTAGATCAGAAAGAGAATTGTCACAGATCTTAAACGATATGTTGGAATATGCATGTCGGCAGGGAATGCTGGAGGAAGAAACAATTACGGAAAAGGACTTATTTGATACAAAGATTATGGGAATATTGACACCATACCCCTCTGTGGTTCGCAGGCAGTTTTGGGACAAATACAATATATCTCCTAAAGCTGCAACAGATTTTTATTATCAGTTTAGCCAGGCAACAAATTATATCAGAAAAGATCGAATTGTAAAGGATGAGAAATGGACAGTAAATACAGAATTTGGTGCAATGGATATAACCATCAATTTATCAAAACCGGAAAAAGATCCTCGTGATATTGCAAAGGCGGGAAAAGCAAAGAAATCTGGGTATCCGAGTTGTTTGCTATGTAAAGAAAATGAAGGTTACGCCGGACATATTTCCCATCCGGCAAGGCAAAATCATAGAATTATTCCGATTACATTGTGTGGAGAACGATATAATTTACAGTATTCGCCGTATGTGTACTATAACGAACATTGTATTGTTTTCAATGATCGTCATATTCCAATGAAAATAAATAAGGCAGTTTTTTCCAAATTATTGGATTTTGTAAAACAGTTTCCGCATTATACAGTGGGATCAAATGCAGATTTGCCAATTGTAGGTGGATCCATATTAAGTCATGATCATTTTCAAGGTGGAGAATATGAGTTTGCAATGGCTAAAGCACCTTATGAGACAGAAATTTCATTAAAAAAATTTCCAGATGTTCATGCCGGAACTGTGAAATGGCCTATGTCTGTTATTCGTCTACAGGGGCATAACACAGAGTCATTGGTAGGGGCTGCTGACTGCATTCTGTCTTGCTGGCGTGAATATACAGATGAAAAAGCATTTATTTTCAGCGAAACGCAAGGAGTATCGCATAACACGATCACACCAATTGCAAGAAAGAGAGAAAATCTGTTTGAATTAGATCTGGTGTTACGAAATAATATTACCACAGAAGAGTTTCCGTTAGGTGTGTATCATCCACATCCGGAATATCATCATATAAAAAAAGAAAATATTGGTTTGATTGAAGTGATGGGACTGGCAGTTCTCCCGGCTAGATTGCAAATGGAAATGACGGAGCTGGAACGCAGAATTCTGCAGAATGAGGATCTGCGGGAAAGCGATTTAACCAAAATACATGCAGATTGGGCAGAAAAATGGCTGCCAAACTATGAAATCACAGAAGAGAATCTTCATGCGATTGTGCAGAAAGAAATAGGATTTGTGTTTGCAAAAGTGCTGGGATGTGCAGGTGTTTACAAAAGAACACCGGAAGGACAAGCTGCCTTCAAAAAATTTTTGGAGTGCATATAAAAAAGGACCATTTTTTTACCGGGTTCCCGCCACAGACGCTTTTATTAAATGTAATGGAGTTACTTTTGTAACTCCATTATGCAGCCTCTGCGTATCGGCAAAGCCGATTCTGCATACGCAGAGGTTCCTTGTGGCAGGGGAACACGTGTAAATAAAACTATGAAATCGCAGGGTAGGCAAACGTGATTGCGTTTCTATGCGATCTCCTTTTGTTGTTATTACTTTGTGATTACCAAATCTGTTTATTTTGTATCATACTATTTATTGTTTTTTTCAGTACTTACCACAGCATCTTCTTCATCCTCATCCTCGTCATCATCCTCTGCGCGGGCGATTGTGAAGATAAATTCCGTACCGACCCCTTCCGTACTGATGACATTGATGTTTTCGCCGTGGGAATGAATGATCTCCTTGGCAATACTCAGACCGAGACCGGTTCCTTTCTTGTCCTTGCCACGGGAAAGATCGGTTTTGTAAAAACGGTCAAAGATCAGGTTGAGACTGTCTTTTGGAATTCCGATTCCTGTATCTTTAACGGAAACAAACAGCTTATTTTTCTTTTCTCTTGTTTCGATCGTGATCGTAGAGTTATTGTGGGAAAATTTGATGGCATTATCGAGCAGATTGTATAAAACCTGCTGGATCTTGCTTTTGTCGCCCACCACATGCATGACATTTCCTGTCAAAGTGAGAGCAATGCTGATCTGCCGCTGCTCGCAGGAACCCTCAAAGGTTGCGACCGTATCGCGAATCACCTGATTCATATCAAATACAGATTTTTCCAGCACCATTCCCTTTGTATTTAAGTTGTTAAGCTGCAGCAGACTGTTTGTCAGCTTGGTCAGACGTTCTGTTTCATTTAATACGATGTGCAGATACTTTTCGTGCATTTCCGGTGGGATCGTCCCGTCGAGCATTGCTTCGAGGTAACCCTTGATCGAAGTCAGCGGAGAGCGGAAGTCGTGGGAAACATTTGCAACAAATTTCTTCTGGTTGTCTTCCGATCTGGCGATCTCGCTTGCCATATAGTTCAGCGTTCCGGCAAGATAGCCCATTTCATCACTGCTTTCAACGGTAAATTCATAGTGCATGTTACCGCTGGCATACTGCTCTGTGGCATAAATGACCTTGCGCAGCGGAATATAAAACATTTCCGTAAAAAACAGAAGGATGATCAAGGAAAGTAAAAGCAACAGCACCATGGTGATGTACATGATCGTCAGATAGCCGTTTCCCTGCTCATTTAAGAGTGAAACCGGCTTTACAATGATCACATATCCCTGGATCTTATAATTGGATGTGATCGGGCTGAAAATGATCAGCATATTCTGTTCATATTCTCCAAAAAAATCACCGGTCGTATAGTAGGAATCAGCGGTGATAGATGGTGTAAAATTGTCAATGATCTGTGGATTTGCCACATCCGGCTGTTTATCGGAATTAACCAGTACTGTTCCGGAAGGATTTACAAGCCATATTGTAGACGACAAATATGTTCCGAGTGCATGTAGCTGATGATAGACAGATTCAATGGTAATTTCATTGTTGTAAAGCTCGGCGGCATATGTTTTTGATACCATGGATGCTTCTGCGTAAAGTGATTCGGCATTTTCGCTTTTGACTCTTTCATTGATAAGAGAAGAGGAGAAGGTTGCTACCACAATAAAGCTGAAAAATCCAAAGATAACATACGCCAGAACAAATTTCAGATAAAGCGATTTCTTCATGGATGCTCCCTTATTCTCTCGTGACTTCAAATTTGTAACCGATTCCCCATACTGTTGATAAATGCCAGTTCGGGTGATCGCTTATTTTTTCACGAAGTCTCTTAATGTGAACGTCAACTGTTCTGGTATCGCCGATATATTCATAGCCCCAGATCTGGTCGAGAAGCTGTTCTCTTGTAAATACCTGATTGGGAGAAGATGCGAGGAAGTATAAGAGCTCCAGCTCTTTTGGTGGCATCTCCACTGTTTTTCCGCGGTAAATAACAGAATAATTTGTCAGGTTGATCGTCAGATCCGGGTATTCGACCTTTTTCGTATTGGCATTTGCCTCCGCCGGAACACTTCCTGATTTGAAACGTCTGAGAACTGCTTTGACTCTGGCAACCAGCTCCTTTGTATCAAACGGTTTTTCCATATAATCGTCGGCGCCAAGCTCCAGACCGAGTACCTTGTCAAATACTTCGCCTTTGGCGGACAGCATGATGATCGGAACGCTGGAAGTGGTGCGGATCTCGCGACATACCTGATAACCGTCAATGCCCGGAAGCATCAGATCGAGCAGGATCAGATTGGGCTGGAAGGTCTCAAAGCTGGAAAGTGCGGATTCACCGTCATAAACAATCATAGTCTCAAAGCACTCTTTTGTCAGATATAAGGAGATCAGCTCTGCGATATTTTCATCATCATCCACGATCAGTATTTTCTGTTTTGTAACCATAGTAAAACCCCTTTCTATTTAAAAGTAGCGATCGTAACGCCTGCATCACCTTCGCCGTATTCACCGAGTCGGAAGGATGCAACATAAGGAAGTGCACGTAAATGTGTCTGTACTGCGTTACGGAGAGCACCGGTTCCTTTTCCGTGCACGATACGGACGGAGGGAATATGTGCCATGTAAGCGTCGTCTAAATATTTATCAAGTGCGTTCAGCGCTTCGTCCACTGTTTTACCGAGCAGATTGATCTCTGTACGGACATTGGCAGATTTTGCCATCGTGATCTTGCCATAGCTGGAGTGGGAGATCGTACTTGCCGTGATATCATCTTCGGGGATCAGCACAAGATCACTGATATGCACCTTGGAACGGATAATGCCGCATTGTACGAATAAGTAACCTTTAGCATCGGGCTTGGAACTGACGGTTCCGCGCAGATTCATGGAAAGTACCTTGACGCGGTCGCCTAAATGCAGCTCTGTTGCTTTTACCTTGGAGCCTTTCGGAGCTTTGGGAGCTTTCAGCGTCAGTTTGGAATCCTTTTCGGAAATCTTCTCACGCACCTTGGTACGTTTCTGTTCCATTTCCTTCATGGAACTGTTGTCATCGAATTTCTGGAAGGAGCGGATCGTCTCATCTGCCACTTTCTTGGCATCTCGTAAAATATCTCTTGCCTGTTCGTTGGCATTTCGCAAAATATCGTCCTTCTGGGATTGCAGTTTTTCTTCCCTTCTGGTCAGATCGGCAAGTCTGTTTTCCAGCTTCTGCTTCTGTTCATCGAAATCGGCTCTTTCGCGTTCCAATTGGACACGCCTTGTTTCCAGAGAGGACAGGACATCTTCAAAGCTTTCCTGCTCACTGCTGATCTGCTGACGTGCTTTTTCTATGATCTTATCGGAAAGTCCCAGCTTTTCGGAGATCGCAAAGGCATTACTCTTGCCCGGAACGCCAATCAGCAAATGGTAAGTTGGAGCTAATTTTTCTACATCAAATTCACAGCAGGCATTTTCTACGCCGTCTGTAGAGAGGGCATAGATCTTGATCTCACTGTAGTGGGTGGTTGCCATTGTAAAGCAGCCACGCGCCTGCAGGGTGGAGAGAATCGCGATCGCAAGGGCAGCACCTTCTGTTGGATCTGTTCCGGCGCAAAGCTCATCAAACAGACACAGGGAATGGTTGTCAGCCTCCTTCATAATGTGGACAATGTTTGTCATATGAGAGGAGAAGGTGGATAAGCTCTGTTCAATACTTTGCTCATCCCCGATATCCGCGAAAATCTCACGGAATACACAGATCTCGCTCCGATCGAGAGCCGGAATATGCAGTCCTGCCTGTGCCATCAGACATAGAAGTCCGGCTGTTTTCAGGGAAACTGTCTTACCGCCGGTATTCGGACCCGTGATGATCAGTTGCCTGAAGCTATCTCCCAGATGAATGTCGATCGGTACAACGCTGTCCTTTTTGAGGAGCGGATGACGCGCCTTGCGCAGCCGCAGGATTCCCTTTTCATTCAGAACAGGTCTTGTTGCATTCATATCCATGGCAAGCTCTGCTTTGGCAAAGACAAAATCGAGAATTGTCATCAGTTCCCCATTTCGGAGAATGGTATCTGCATGCTCGGCAAGAGAGGCGGAAAGCATAGCAAGGATCACTTCGATCTCTTCAGCCTCCTGCTGCTCAAGCTCTTTTATTTTATTGTTCAGATCCACTACTGCTGCAGGCTCGATAAAAAGTGTGGAACCTGTCTGGGATCTTTCGTGCACCATACCCGGAACCTGCCCCTTACATTCTGCTTTGACAGGCAGACAATACCGGTTATTCCGCATAGTGATCACTGCGTCCTGCAGATAGGTGCGGTAGCTTCCGTTTACCATGGAAAGAAGCTGGGAATGGATCTTTTCACCGGTAGAAGCAAGCTGACGGCGGATCTGACGGAGCGTGGAGCTGGCATCATCCGCATATTCATCCTCTGCGATGATGCAGCGGCGGATCTCTGTCTGGATGTTCGTCAGCGGCTCCAGTTCATCAAAAAAAGCGGAAAGACAGTCGGTATATTCCTTTTCCATACGACCGTAGCTTTTGATGCGCGTAACATTTTCAAGCTGCCCGGCGATCTGCAGAAGCTCTGTGCAGCTTAAAGAACCGCCGATGGCAAGGTGCTTGCAGGCATAGGAAAAATCATGATTGTTTCCAAAAGAAATACTGCCTTTTTTGAACAGGCGGTCAAGTGCTGCTGCGGTCTGTTCCTGACGCAGATCAATCTGCGAAATGGAGTTGCCCGGCTGCAGATTTTCGCACATTTTCCGCCCCGGATCTGAGGTTGCTTTATCTATCAATAAACGTATGATCTTATCATATTCAAGAGTGTGTAATGCTTTCTGGTTCATAATAGCCTCCTTATCCACAAAGTATAACACAGGTAGGGCAAAATTACTATGCAAGGATTCTTGTGGAAATACCCTTAAAATGATATACTGAAAGCTGGTAACAGCTAAGGAGAAGAGTGGTAAATGGAAGAGAAAGAGTATGAATTTGTGCATGAAACGATAAAGAAAAAGCCGGTCAACAAGAAAAAGCTTCTGCGCAGAACCGTTCTGACAGCCGCACTTGCTGTGGTATTCGGTCTGGTGGCGTGTGTTACCTTTCTTCTGATCGAGCCGGTCATCAACAATGTGCTCAATCCGGAAAAGATATCCAAGGTAGAATTCCCGGAGGAAAAGAAAGAGGTAAAGCCACAGGAGCTTTTAACGGAGGAGAGCGTTGCCAGGCAGGAAGTGCAAAGGCAGGAGGCAGCGGTGGAGGAAGCCAAGGAAGAAGCGATCCAGTCTGCCACGACTGCATTTGGGATCGATCAGTATAAAGAGCTGTATCAGGATCTCTACGCCTATGCGCAGGATTCCATGGATTTTATGGTTTCCGTGATCGGGATTTCGGAAATGCAGGACTGGCTGCAGGGAACGTTTGAAAATGAAAATACGACCGCGGGGCTGATCCTGGCGGACAATACGGCGGAACTTCTGATCCTGGCGGATACAGGATCGATGGGAAATGCAAGCCAGTACTATGTCAGATTTTGTGATAAGCAGATGACGGAAGCGCATATCAAGCAGAAGGACAGCCAGACGGGGCTTACGATCCTTGCGGTTTCCAAAGATGAGATCCATTCCACAACGATGGAGGAGATCAGGATCGCTGAGCTGGGCATTTCGGGAGATGATGCGATTGTTGGTCAGCCGGTGATCGCGATCGGTGCACCGCAGGGAACCTATGGCTCTGTCAGCTATGGTATGATCACAGCCAATAAGGGCAGGTTGAATCTGACAGATGCATCGTACAATCTGTTGACGACGGATCTGAATACGGGCACAGCACCGAGTGGTGTCCTGATCAATCTGGAAGGAAAGGTGCTTGGCGTTATGGCAGGCAGTGTCAGCGGACAGCCGCTTACGGTCTTTGGCATATCGGATATTAAGACGCTTATTGCAAAGCTGTCCAATAATGAGAAAAGAGCTTACTTTGGTATCAAGGGCGTCGATGTAACGGATGATGCCCATAAGGAGATGAATGTGCCATATGGTGCTTATGTGACGGAAGTTGTCTCACAGTCACCGGCGATGCGTGCGGGTGTTTCCAATGGAGATATCATTACCAAGATCGGAGATCATCTGATCTCCTCTTATAAGGAATACAGAGCGGTGATTATGTCTCTGTCTCCGCAAAATGTTGTGGAAATGACAGTCATGCGGTTTGACGGAACAGAATATAAAGAAGTGATACTGGAAATTACAGCGGAAGAAGCAGAATAGGAGCGGAAAAATGAAATTTATTCAGGATTATAAAGAAGGCGACAGAGTATCAGACATTTATCTTTGCAAGCATAAGCAGCTGGCAACTACCAAAAATGGTAAGCCATACGAAACTGCTGTGCTGCAGGACAAAACAGGCACGATCGACGCAAAGATCTGGGATCCGAACAGTATGGGGATCGGTGATTATGATGCACTGGATTATATCGAGGTTTACGGTGAGGTAACATCTTTCCAGGGTGCAAACCAGATCAATGTAAAGCGTCTGCGCCGTTGTCAGGAGGGCGAGTATGATCCGGCTAACTATCTGCCGGTCAGCAAGAAGGATATCGATCAGATGATGCATGAGCTGACGAAGCTTATTAATAGCATCGAAAATACATATTTAAAGGCACTTCTGCAGAGTTTCTTTGTAGAGGACGAGGATTTTGTGAAAGCATTCCGGAATTCTTCAGCCGCCAAAACCGTACATCATGGATTTGTCGGTGGCTTACTGGAGCATACGCTCAGTGTGACAAAGCTGTGTGACTACTACTGCGGCGCTTATCCGATGCTCAAGCGCGATCTGCTTCTGACAGCCGCAATGCTGCATGATATCGGTAAGGTAAAGGAGCTTTCCAGTTTCCCGGAAAATGACTACACAGACATTGGTAACCTGCTCGGACATATTGTAATGGGATGTGAAATGACAGGAGAAAAGGCTGCGCGGATCGACGGATTCCCTATAGATCTGTTAAATGAACTGAAGCACTGCATTTTGGCGCATCACGGCGAGCTGGAATACGGTTCTCCGAAAAAACCTGCACTGATGGAAGCGGTTGCACTGAACTTTGCGGATAATACGGATGCAAAGCTGGAAACCTTTACAGAGCTTCTGGAGTCTACATCTGAGACAGGCTGGCTGGGATACAACAGACTGCTGGAAACAAATGTCAGAGCAACAAAATTGTTGTGATGCCGGCTAAGTAGGCCGGGCAGAGGCATATGTGAATATGGAACGTGCGGGAAGGATAGAAACAGGAGCATTTATGGAATATAAGAAAAACAGTCAGGTCGAAATTGAGATCACAGACACCGGTGTTTCCGGCGAAGGCATCGGAAAGATCGACGGATTCACACTCTTTGTAAAAGATGCGGTGCAGGGCGACAAAGTTCTGGCACTTCTGACAAAAGTAAAAAAGAATTATGCATATGCAAGATGTGAGAAGGTACTTGTACCTTCTCCTTTTCGCATAGAGCCACGCTGTCCGATCTACAAGCCGTGCGGCGGCTGTCAGCTGCAGGCAGTTGCCTATGACAAACAGCTTCAGATCAAGCAGCAGAAAGTATTTGGCAATCTGCAGCGCATCGGTGGCTTTGCGGCAGAAGAGATCGAAAGCGTGATGGAGCCTATTATCGGAATGGACGATCCGTATCATTATCGTAATAAGGCACAATATCCGATCGGCGTAGATAAAGATGGTAATCCGGTTGCGGGCTTTTACGCCGGCAGGACTCATTCGATCATTCCGGGCACAGACTGTTGTATCGGTGCAGAAACGGATGGTGTGATCTTACGGGAAATCCTTGCTTTTATGAAACGGTATCAGATCTCTGCTTATCAGGAAGAAAGCGGCAGAGGACTGGTGCGCCATGTACTCATCCGGACAGGCTTTACGACAGGGGAGATCATGGTCTGTCTTGTGATCAATGGAAAGAAACTGCCGCATGAGCAGGAGCTGATATCTTCACTTACAAAGTTGAAGCTGTGTGAGAATATGAAAGAATCTGATGGCACACAGAAAAATGCTGACGGGACGGAAGAGAAGCATGAAGAAGAGCCGGAAAAACAGATCGTATCCATCTCTCTCAGTGTCAATCAGGAAAATACAAATGTTATCATGGGAAAGGAGATCAGACTCCTTTATGGTAAGCCATATATTACTGATTATATCGGAGACGTGGCATTTCAGATTTCACCGCTTTCCTTTTTTCAGGTCAATCCGGTGCAGACAAAGAAGCTGTATGGAACAGCGTTAGCCTATGCTGACCTGCAGGGAAAAGAGACTGTCTGGGATCTGTACTGCGGGATCGGAACGATCTCCTTATTTCTGGCGCAGAAGGCAAAAGCGGTCTATGGTGTAGAGATTGTACCACAGGCGATCGAAGATGCCAGAAAAAATGCCGTACTGAACAACATGGAAAATGCTACATTCTTTGTTGGAAAAGCAGAGGAGGTATTACCGGACTGGTATGCCAAGCATAGTCAGGAAGAGAGCGAGATGGCACATCCTGACGTGATCGTGGTGGATCCGCCGCGAAAGGGCTGTGATGAGAAGTGTCTCGATACGATGCTTAAGATGCAGCCTGACCGCATTGTTTACGTCAGCTGCGACAGCGCAACACTTGCCCGTGACCTCCGCATTTTAGTGGATGGCGGCTATACACTCCAAAAAGTCAGACCGGTTGATATGTTTCCGATGAGCGTGCATGTGGAGACGGTTGTTCTTTTGTCCCGACTGAAATAAAAGCCGGATGATTACATTGATGTCACGATTGAACTGGATGATGTGGATATAACATCTGCAGAGACTAAGGCAACATATGATGAGATATAATTTACCTAAAAATGAAGATAGCAGGCAGCTGCAGTGTCCAGAAGATAAAGAGAGTGCAATTGTGGGGGCATTGAAGCATTTTAAGATGAATAGTTAATAAAGAGAGGTG
>ULWA01025931.1_pt1 | contig 76766 bp, 58 predicted proteins | sample 1959991 | NCBI WGS metagenome assembly ULWA01 (sample SAMEA4835802, study PRJEB28245) | human gut metagenome | biome: gut microbiome; material: fecal sample | place: Denmark | collected 2008
GAAGCCATAGTGAACAAAGCCGTGAGCGAAGGCAAGATAGGCAAGGAGCAGGTGGCGACCTTCAAGGCGCTGATGAAAAGCGACCGCGCGAACACCGAGGCCTTGCTGAACGGCATGAAGGGCCAGAAGCCGCAGATGCGCGCAGCGGCGTACATTGAAGACCAACCTATGGGCGGGAGCTTTGCGAACAAGAGCTGGGACGAGCTGGACCGCTGCGGCCAGTTGGCCGTATTGAAGAGCGTGGACGCGTCCCTGTTTGCGGCGAAGTACAAGGAGCGCTTCGGTGTGGACTACAACAACTAACAGAGTAAAGAACCAAAAGAAAAAGGAGAAAGAGAAATGGCACTAAACAAACAAATTTGGCTGAACACGATTGTCGAGAACTTCTACCCCGACAACTCGTTTGCCTCGAAGAGTATTGACGACTCAACCTTTGTGAGCTACAAGACCGTACACATACCAAACGCGGGTGCCCCGTCGGGCGTGGTGATAAACCGCACATCGAAACCAGCAAGCGTAAACCAGCGTACGGACAACGAACTGACCTACGACATGGACGAGCTGACCACGAACCCCATCTACATACCGAACATTGACACTGTGGAGCTGAGCTACGACAAGCGCAACAGTGTGTTGAGCAACGACCGCCAGCAGTTGCAGAAGGTGGCAGCGCAGAACCTGCTCTACCGCTGGGCGAAGGGCGCAAACACCTTGGCAACGAGCGGCGAGTCAAGAGCGGCTCACACCTCGGAAACGGCCACGGGCAAGCGCAAGAAGTTTACGAAAGACGTGGTGATGGAGGCGATGGTGAAGATGAACATGGACGACGTGCCAGCAGAGGGCCGCTACATGTTGCTCGACGCCGTGCAGTATGCCGACCTATTGGACGACTTGACCGACAAGGAACTCTCGGCCTTCCAAGCCTTGGCAAACGTGAGCAAGGGCGTGATGGGGCAACTCTTCGGGTTCAGCATTATGCAGCGCTCGCAGGTGCTGAGAGTGAAGGCAGACGGGAAGACTGTAATAAAATGGGAAGAGGAAGGCGAAGCGACTGAGCTTGCAGCTGGCCTTGCCTGGCAGCAACAGTGCGTGAGCCGCGCCTTGGGCGAGGTGAAGATGTTCTCGAACGAGGACGACCCCCAGTATTACGGCGACATATACTCCTTCCTTGTAAGAGTGGGTGGCAGTCCGCGCCGCTACGACAAGAAAGGCGTGTACCTTATCACAGAGGACACAGCAGCGTAAACGAACCAAAGGGAAGATAGCTTATGCAACTACCGAGAGTAAAGATACAATTTCTGACGGGGCAGCTGGGCACCGTGGGCGACAGTCCCGACGGGCTGTTTGCCCTGGTGTGCGGTGCCGCCGCCGTTGCGAGCACCTTTGCGCTGAATACGGCGTATGAGGTGACGAGCATGGACAGCGTGCAGTCGCTGGGCGTGACAGAAGAGAACAACGCCGTGTTGTGGAAGCATCTGTCAGAGTTCTACGACGAAGCGGGTGCAGGGGTAAAACTCGTAGTGATGGGTGTGAGTCCGACGACCACGATGACCGCCCTGCTGGACTACACGAAGACCGCAGCGGGCAGCGTGCGCTGGCTTGTGGAGAAAGAGAACGGCGCGTTGAGAGGCGTGGGCGTGGCCAACGTGAACACGCTGGAAACGGGCACGAGCCAGGAGGGCGTGGCAAAGGACGTGCTGACAGCCGCTGCGAAGGCGCAGCAGTTGGGCGAATGGGCTACGACAGAGCTGTACGCGCCGATGGTGACGCTGCTGGAAGGCAGGAACTACACGGAGAACACCGACCTGCGTGACTTGACGAAAGAATCGTGGGACAGAGTGGGCATAGTGGTGAGCGACACGCAGGCAGGCACGAACGGCGCGTGCATAGGCACGCTACTTGGCAGAGCAGCCAGCGTGAGCGTGCAGCGGAACATAGGCAGAGTGAAGGACGGAAGCCTGAAGCCGCTGGAGATGTACGTTGGCGAGAAGAAAACCGAGGAAGCGAGCGAGAGCGTGAGAAAGCTGTACGAGAAAGGCTACCTGGTGGCGCGCAAGTATGTGGGCAGAAGCGGCTACTACTGGGCCGACGACATCCTGGCCTGCGACCCGACTGGCGACTACGCGCATTTTGCCCACCGAAGAGTGATAGACAAAGCGTACCGAACGGCCTACGACACGTTGCTAGACATGCTGCTGGACGAGCTGGAGGTGAACGAAGACGGGACGCTTGACACGGGCGTGGTGAAGAGTTGGCAGCAGACGGTGGAGACAGCAGTGAACCGCAAGATGACCGCCAACGGCGAGCTAAGCGCTGGGAGCGACGGTGAGGGCTGCGTGTGCGTGATAGACGAGACGCAGAACGTGCTGGCGACGAGCACGGTGAAAGTGACGCTGAAGGTGCGCCCGTATGGGTACGCGCGGTATGTGGACGTGAACTTAGGGTTCCAAGTGACAACAAACAGCTAAGGAAGAAAGGAGGAGAAAGATGTTTAACTCGAGAGAATATGAATGGAGCGATGTGAACGTGGTGGCGGCAGGACGGCCAGTGACGGGGATAAGAGGCGTGAAATACTCGTCGAAGCAGGAGAAAGAAGTGCTGCACGCGAAGGGTAACAAGCCGCACAGCATACAGCGAGGCAACAAGACGTATGACGGCGAGCTGACGGTGACACAGAGCGAATATGAGGCGCTGCGTGCAGCTGGCGGCGGCGACATACTGGACATCAGCATAGACATTGTAGTGGCATACGGGAACCCGAGCAAGGGCGACGTGATCACGACCGACCTGCTGATGGGCGTAGAGTTTACGGAGGACAACACAGAATGGAAGCAAGGCGACAAATTCCAGGAGAAGTCGTTGCCGTTTATCTTTTTGGACAAGAAGAGCGTTTAGCGAGTGATTGAAGAGTAATTGAACAGTATTAAAGAACCGAAAAACATATTGAAGAACTTAAAGCCAAGCACGGCGAGATATTCCTCATTGAAACGCAGGGTAAAAGCTGCATCATTCGTAAGCCCAACCGTCGAGACTTGAGCTATGTGAGTGTGGAAAAGGATCCCATCAAGATGCAGACCGCACTACTCAACCAGTTGTGGGTGGAAGGTGACGAGGAAATCAAGACCAACGATGACTATTTCTTCGCAGCTTGCAACACATTGGATGAAGTGCTGAAGGTGAAGGAGGCCGAAATAAAAAAACTTTAGAGGAGGCTGAAATCGACGATGCCGGGGCAAATGATATTCTCTATCTGAATACGCTTTTGAGATATTATATGCACTTAGACCCAGACACCTTGACCGATGCGGAATGGGCGTGGACTATCCGGTATTTAATAGACATCAGAAAAGAAGAGGCAAAGGCAAATGGACAGCGTACTTAAATTTCTAATAAAGCTACAGGCAGATCAAGGCAATGTGTTGAGCGTGGCACGCCGCACGTCTGAGCAGCTGGACACCATATCCCGAAAGGCGACATCCGTGGGTAATCGCCTTCGGGAAGCCTTCTCCTTCTCTAATTTCAAGAACTCGCTCTCCTCGCTGCCTGGTATGGACTTCTTGATGAACCCATACACGCTGATTGCTTCGGGAGTGGGAGCACTGACCACCATTGGCGCACAAGCCGAGCAGACATCGGTGGCATTCAAGACACTTGTAGGCAACGAAACTATGGCCGCAAAGATGCTGAACGACATCAACAAGTTTGCGGCAAAGACACCATTTGAACCACTCGACCTTGAGAACAATGCCAAGATGATGCTCGGCTTTGGCGTTAATGCACAGAAAGTTGTGCCATACCTGAAGCAGTTGGGCGACATTGCCATGGGTGACAAGGAAAAGCTCGGTGGACTCTCGCTCGTATTCGGCCAAGTGGCATCCGCAGGAAAGATGCAAGGACAGGACTTGATGCAGTTCATCAATGCTGGATTTAACCCATTGAAGGAATTGCAGAAGATGACTGGTAAGAGTTATGCAGAGCTGCAGGACATGATGAGCAAGGGACAAATCGGTTTTGATGCTGTGGCGGCAGCCATAAACCATGCGACGGGTGCTGGCGGTGCTTTCGAGGGAATGTCCGATAAACTGAGTCAGACCGTCAGCGGCAAGTTCTCGACACTGATGGGTAATATCAGACAATCGGCTGTCGATATGTTCGAACAACTGAAGCCAATCGTCAGCGGACTTATGGATGTGTTTATGGCGATAGTGCCACCGATAGCGACTGCACTGTCGAAAATATTGTCGGTTGTGGCTGGTGTTATCAATTTCATCATGCAGTGGAAAACGGAACTCGGGTACCTTGCCATAGTTGTTGGTGTAGGCACGATAGCTTTCAATCTTCACACGATAGCCTTGTGGGGAATGATTGGGGCTGTTAAAGTTGTTTCAGCCGTGACTAAAATTTGGGAGGGCGTGCAGTGGTTGCTGAATGCGGCACTCAACGCCAACCCCATCGGCATTGTCATTACTGCGGTAGCTGCTTTAGTGGCTGGCATCGTGTATTGTTGGAACAAGTTTGCCGGATTCCGTGCTTTCTTACTTACCATGTGGTCGGTGATAAAAGGACTCGGAGGTATTATCAAGGACTATTTGATAGACCGTTTTAAGACGCTGCTCAGTGGCATTGGCAAAATAGGTGACGCTATGGCAAAACTCTTTGACGGTGACTTCAAGGGTGCATGGAATAGTGCAGTGCAAGGTGTGAAGGACATTACTGGCATATCAAGTACCGAAAAGGCCTTGTCTGCGACAAAGCAACTCGTAAACGGTGTAAAGGACGAATACGACCGCAACTATGTTCGTGAGAGTGCGAAAGACAAGTCGAAGAAGTCAGCAGCAATATCCACCCCTGGGGTAAAGGGCAGCGACAATTCGTTTACGTTTGGCTCTGCCACTGGAGGAAAAGGAGGTTCTGGAGGCAAGGGAGGGAAAGGTACTAAGGGCGGAAGCAAAACCGCTGAAGCCTTGGCAACTGGCGGCACACGCAACACGTCGATAAACATCTCCATTGGCAAGTTCTTCGACAATATTCAGGTAACAATGAATGACAAGAGCGATACGGCAGAATTGGAGCGTGTAGTACTCCAGTGTATGAACCGCGCATTGTCAATCGCAACAAGTACAGACCGATGAGCACGACAAACAAATTCATACTACAGAACCTCGCGTTGAGGGCGGCAGGACTCACCAAGGTTCCACCATATTGGCTGTTCCGTGAGAACAATTTCTTCGGCAAGAACCTCGGCTACATACAAGGTGGTAAGACTATTCCCGATAGTTCTGAGTTTGATGTGACAAAGTTCACCGAAGAAGAACTCGAGGATGTGGTCCGCACAAACGCCCTCGGTATTCCCATGGTGATGCCGTTGCGCTTTCAACTTGAAGAGGCAGGAAGTGAGGAGTGGTTGTTTCCGGTGGAACCGATGATAAGCATCAACGGACAGAATATTCTGACACGTCGCCAAGTGTCAAAAGGAAAAGTGAAAGGCAGCATCAAAGAACGATGGACACAAGACGACTATACGGTCAGAATTGAAGGCATCCTAATGAGCGAGGATGGAAGCTACCCTGACGCTGACGTGACAAGGTTGAAGAACTTTTGCGAAGCAGGACATGTGAAAGTACTGTGCCCATTGTTAGAGATATTTGGCATTAGCCAACTGGCAATTGAGAGTTGGGACATACCATTTACTACAGGTAGAACAAACCAAAACTACACCATCCAGGCATATAGTGACGACATCTATAAGTTGCTATTGAGCCGTGAGGATCTAAACGCCTAATATGAATATGTACACGATGGCTTATGACATAACAATCGGTGACTACCGTATCGGGATGCTCGACAAGATAGAGATACACAAAAGTGTAGAACTGCTTGCCGACACCGCAACCATAACACTGCCAGGAGCAGAATATAATGCGGCACTGCAGATTGAGGATAAACTGAAGCGAGGTGACAAGGTGTGCATAAAGTTCGGATATGAGGAAACAGGACTTGAAACGGAGTTTGAAGGCTGGCTTCAACGCATATCCACTGATGGCGGAGATATAAAACTCATTTGTGAGGATGACTTGTTTCTTTTTAGGAAGGACATACCGAACGAGGTGTTGCAGAAGGTAACGCTAAAAGATCTACTTGCAAAGGTTGTTGATGGTTGTGGCCTCGGGTGCAGTATCGAGTGTTCCTACTCATGGACATACAGCAAGTTCGTAATCAACAATGCTACTGGCTACGATGTGTTGAAGAAGGTGCAAGAGGAAAGTGGCGCGGACATCTATATGCAAGATGGTGTGCTGCACATCCATCCTCCTGGCGAAAAAGTTGGCGAAGATCGTTTCTATGACTTCTCGCTGAATGTCGAGGAAGAAAACCTAACCTATCATCGAGCAAAAGACAAACGACTGCTTGTTGTTGTGAAGGCACTCATGCCAGATGGTACAGTCAAAGAAATAGAAACAGGCACCACGGGTGGTGACAAAATTGAAATAAAGTGTCCGACGAGTGACGAAGCATCAATGAAGGCTCGTGGCGAGCTGGAGGTGAAGCGCCGGAGCTTTGACGGGTATGAGGGGAGCATAACGGGTTGGTTGGTGCCGATGTGCAAGCCCGGGGACAGCGCTGTGCTAAGAGACCGTGACTACGAATATAAGGACGGGACGTACTTTGTGGCGGCCGTGACGACGGAGTTTGGACGGGATGGCGGCAAGCGGAAGGTGACGTTAGGTTTTAAGTTGAGCTAAAAAGAAAGAGAGAAAGAGAGCGAGTATGGACGAATACAGAAGGCTGCACGAATTGCTGAAGGGGAGCGGGACGGGAAAGGAGGCCACGCTGTATCAAGGCATAGTGAAGAGCGTGGAGGGGCAGACCTGCACGGTGACGGTGGGCAAAGTGGACGTGCCTGGGGTGAGGCTGAAGGCATCGGAGACGGAGGACCAGGGGCGGATGCTGTTGACACCGAAGGTGGGAACGGCGGTGATGATGGGGAGCCTGAGCGGCGACCTAAGGGAACTGGTGGTGGTGCAGGTGGACCGCGTGGAGCGGATAGAGGTGAACGGCGGGATGCTTGGCGGACTGGTGAACATAGAGGAGCTGACGGCGAAGATAAACGAGCTGGTGGACGCCTTCAACGGACACACGCACCAGGTGACGGTGGCGCATCCAGGAGGCACGTTTACAACGGTGAAGCCGATGAAGGCGGCGAACCGCTTTGAGCGAGGGGACTATGAGGACGAAACGATAAAGCACTGAGGAGAGTATGAAAGGAATAGAACTGCGATGGGACGGAGAACGAAACGTGCTGGAACCAGCCGTGAGGAACGGACGGATGGGCATAGGCGACACGCTACGACAGAACCAGGCACTGCTGCTGACCCTGCACAAGGGGGAGCTGAAGGAGCGTCCATCGGCCGGTGTGGGGCTGAGTGACATGCTGCTGGACAACGACCCGATATACTGGCGCACGGAGATAAAGGAGCAGCTGGAGATGGACGGACAGACGGTGGCGAAGGTGCGGATAACGGAGACGGGCGTGGAGATAGAGGCGAGTTATTAACAACAATAGAAAACGGAAAGATGATAGTAGAACATTTTATGAGCAAGCTGGAGGGGGTGCTATCGACTGCATGGGGCTGGGCGGTGTGCGCCGGGCTGATTGTGGCGAACTTTCTGGCGGGGTATGAGACGATGGTGGGCTTTACTGTGGCGGCGGTGGTGATGGACGCAGCATGGGGCATAGCATCGAGCGTGAAGCAGGGACGATTCACGAAGAGCGAGCTGATGAGAGACTCGCTGTCGAAGTTGGCGGTGTATGGTTCGGTGATCCTGCTGTTTATACTGATAGACAAGTTGCTGGGCGTGGGGAACGGGCTGTCGACGAGCGTGATCTGCATCTGCATCATATTGGTTGAACTGTGGAGCACTGCGGCAAGTATGCTGATATGCTTCCCGAACATGCCCTTCCTGCAACTGCTGAAGAAAGCGCTGGTGGGCGAGATTGCCAGCAAACTGAACGTTAAACCCGAGGACGTGGAAACGGCCTTGGACAAAATGAAGAAAAAATGAGAGAAATAAAATACATAGCCGTACACTGCACGGCGAGCAGCCAGAAGACAACGATAAGGGGGCTGGAGATGGAGTTCAAGCGCAAGGGATGGAAGAACCCAGGTTACCACTATGTGGTGAGCGCTGACGGCGTGATACACCAGATGCTGGACGAGAATAAGGTGAGCAACGGCGTGAAGGGCTGGAACTCGAAGTTGATAAACGTGGCGTACATAGGCGGCATAGACGCCGCAGGGAAGCCGACGGACAACCGCACGGAGGCGCAGAAGAAGAGCCTGAGGGTGCTGCTGAAGTTGCTGAGGGGACGATACCCGAAGGCAACGATACAAGGACACAGGGACTTCTCGCCCGACCTGAATGGGGACGGAAAGATAACCAAGAACGAGTGGATAAAGGCTTGCCCCTGCTTTGATGCGAAGGAGGAATACAAGAATCTATAAAAACGGAATGGCGACATGAAACACTATTTATGGCTGATGTTGGCGGCGGTGCTCATGGCGAGCTGCGCGACGACAAGAAGGACGAGTGAGCTGCGCGAAACACATGTGGCGAAAGATTCGGTGACGATAACAGACTCGGTGGTGACGAGGGACTCTGTGGTGATACGCTACGAAACGAGGGTGAAGGACTCGACGGTGGTGAAAGACTCAGTGGTGCTGACGATAGACCAGGCGGGCAACGTGGTGAAGAGGGAACACTACCGCAACACGGAGCGCAACCGAGAGCAGAACCGCGACACAGCGAACGAGAGCCGACACGAGGAGACGCAGAAGGGGGCGAACACGCAGATGAGCAGCGAGGCGCTGACACACTGGGCAGAGAAGAGCGTAAAGATGCGAATGGGTGTGCCATGGTATGTGTGGTTGGCGGGAGGTGTGCTGTTGTGCGCAGTGTGTGGCATTGTGTGGTTCGTTACATTTGGTTGGAAAAAGGTGTAGGCTTATGGAAGTAACGGTGAGAGACGGGCAGACGCTGGCTGACATAGCGGTGCAGGAGCATGGGACATGGGAGACGGCCCTGGACATAGCGATGGAGAACGGCATGAGTTTGACGGACGAACTGGAGGCTGGTATGCGGCTGCGGCTGCCCGAGGCGGTGAAGACGAACCGCGTGATGGCAAGCTACTGCAAGGCGCACGAGGTGAGCCCGGCGACTGTGAGAGACGAAAGCGGCACAAGGCTGCGAATATTCAGTGAGGAGTTTACGAAGGAATACATGTAACGAAAAACGAGGGACATGGCAAGGACAACGGCAGAGATAAAGAAAACGATGACAGACGCCTTCATGGCAGACGCTACGATAAGAGAGCGCTACGGGCTGAAAAGCGGCGCGACGTGGGGCGGGACATTCTCGGACGTGAGCGTGGAGAACGTCCTATTGTGGGTGGTGGCTGCCTGCTGCCATGTGGTGGAGGTGCTGACCGAGAGATGGGTGCAGGACGTGGAAGCTCGGATGGCGAGTGCCGTGGTGGCGAGCGTGCCATGGTACTACAAGGTGGCGAGAGCATTCCAATACGGCGACGCGCTGGTGCTGGACGAGGCGACACAGCAATACGGATATGCCACGGAGGACGAGGCGAAGCAGGTGGTGAAGTATGTGGCGGTGAGGGACAGAGGCACGAGCGTGGAAATACTGGCGAGCGGCGAGAAAGGCGGACAGCCAGAGCCGCTTGAGGATGGAGTTTTAACAGCGTTCAAACAGTATATGAACCGCGTAAAAATAGCTGGCGTGGTGCTGAACATCCGTTCGCAGAAGGCCGACCGACTGATGGTGAAGGCACGGATATGGGTGGATCCGTTGGTGATGGACACGGACGGAAGACGCATATCGGACGGATCGCGAGCCGTGGACGAGGCGATAAAGGCGTACCTGAAAAACATTGTTTATGGCGGAACGTTCAACAAAACGCGGCTGACGGACGCGATACAGGCGGTGGAAGGCGTGGAGGACGTGGAGCTGGGCGACTGCCAATACATGGCGGCGACGGGGACTGCGTGGACCACGATAAAGGGGAACAACTATACGGCGGCAGGCGGCAGCCTGACGGTGGAAGGACTTGAAAACTCGATGACGTATGTGGTGGAAAGTTGACATGGTGAAACTGGCGGTGCAGCTGCTGCCACCAGTGATGAGAGGCGGGCTGACGGTGGCGCTGTTGAAGGTGCTGATGCTGCCCGTGAGGTATATATATGAGCAGTTGACGGAAAGGCGCAAGAACGCTGCCCGACGACTGGGGACTACGGCCAACGTGATGTACATGGAAAAGGCGCTGAACGATGCCTTCTACCTGAAAGAACAACAGATAAGGATAGAGAGCGCGGAGGCGGAGGACTCGCTATTCTGGCACCAGCGCGAGGAGAGACAGAAAGACAACTATCTGTACCGACGGACGGAGAAAGACGTGACGCTGAAAAGGCGGGGCGAATGTTCGTACCGCGAGAGTTTTGTGGTGTGGGTTCCGACATTCCTCTGCACGTCTATGGATGCCGAGGAGGACAAATATGGCGGCAGGAACCTACGAGAGATACGGAATTTGCTAAGTTATTACAAACCTGCGGGACGGACGTACCGCATAGAACTATACGACTATGAATAGACTGAAATTCAACGAGGGCGGACAGCCCGTGTATGTGGACGACCTGGAAACGCTGCAGGAGAACGACGTGACGAGTATGAAACGACTGCTGGAGACGCTGACGGGCGGCGTGAAGGCATATTTGCTGGCAGATGTGTCGGCCGAGGTTGTGTCGGTGGATGTGGACAAGAGCACAACAACGGGCAAGATACATGGCGGCGTGGCTGTGGTGGACGGCGAGTTTGTGGCATGGGACGAGGCGACCATAGTGCTCCAGACTTGGGCAGACCCGATATACCTCTGCATAAAACGGACAGAAACGGACAGCCGCACATTTGAGGACGGGCAGACAAGAGCCTGTGCCGTGGAAACGAAGGGCTACATAAGCACGGACAAAAGCGGCGCGACGGAGAGCTACAACATAAACGACCTGCCAGTGATGAAAGACTTGGTGAGGAAGGCCATCGACATAGCTGACGAGCCAAGCTACAGGCAACTGAACGTGACGTTCAGAAATGGTTATACGGGAAGAGTTATGGTGAAGGAGCTATCGGATGTGTACCGCGTTAAGGTGGACATAAAAAGCCAAAATACGGACGATGTGACGGGAAGAATGTATCTGTTCCACACGGAAGAGAAATTTATGGAAGCCTTTGTGTCGCCCAGCAAGGCTTATGTGCAAACAGAGAATGGGGTGGCCAGCTTTGCCCTCTATGCATTTGAGGGCGAGGTGTGTGCAGACATAACCTTGCCCTTCGACGATGTGGACAGACCCATAGTGTTGCCCGTAAAAATAATTTTCGACCTACCCAAATAACAACAAATTATGGAAACTATATACAACTTACAGAAACGCGCCTCGGAACTGAGGAGCAAGACGGAGACGGACAGCATCAGCCCCGAGGAGGTGGGCGGCCTGCATGCCGACACGCTGGCCTACATAGCCGAGATGGAACAGAGCGCGGACGGACTGGGCATAAGAAAGGTGTACCAGACTAAGGCGCAGATGGAGGCCGACACGGCCCCCATGGGGACGAACGGCAAAGCGCTGCGCTATGGCCAGTTGGTAAGCCTATACAACGAGGCAGACAAGACGAGCGCGGAGAACGGCGACATATACGCCTGGCAGAAGCCGGGATGGCTGAAGATGGGCAACATCGGCAACATATACGAACTGAAGGCGAAGATAGAGGAAGAGGCGGCCACACGCGCAGCAGCAGACACGGAGCTGCAGAAGCAAGTGGCGGCAGAGCAGACTGCGAGAACCAACGCTGACGCGGAACTGCGGACGCTTGCGGAGGGAGTAGTAGGCAGCATAGATGTGGCTAACTTAGACGCCATGCCTGGCAGTACGTCGGAAGCGAGGAAGATGGTGATGGATGCACTGCACTCGCGCTGGACGCTGACCTATAGAGGAGCGAACGTGGGCGTGGTGGACGTGCTCTCGGACTCGATGCTGCACCAACTAACGGAGGTGCTGACAACGCACTACAGCATGAACACGGAGGGCAAACTGAACTTTAGCGGGCACAATGACAAGGCGATATACAGATACTTCCGCTCATACAACATCAACTCGGCACACCTGACGAACGAGCAGGGGACATGGACGGACTGGACGGAGGACATACCCGAAACGGTGAAAACTTGGGTGGTGAAGCTGTCATCGGACACGAGCAAGGAGGCCACGGAACGAGAGAAGGCTGACAATGCACTGAGCGAAGCCATAAGCTCCAACACAAAATCCATAGCCAATGAGACAGAGGCGAGAACTGCTGCCGATGAGAAACTGCGCACGGCCATAGAGGAAAAGAGCGGCGGCAACACGTACAACGTGACGGAGAAGAAACCGCTGAAGGACGGCGAATACTACACCTTGGCTACGGCGATAAAAGCTGTGGATGCGAAGGAACGGAAGAGGGGACGTTGCGTAAGCTACGAGACGGAACCTGGAAAATGGGAGACCAAACAGTTTACGGGAACGACAACGGAAAGTTGGGAGGAAACTGCAAGCTGGAGCGACTTCGGCGGTGGTGGCAAGGTGAAGAGTGTGACACTGAATGGTGTGAAGAACGAGGCTGATGATGCTGGTAATATCAGCCTGACGGTGGACGTGCCGGAGGTGGACACGAGTCTTGACGAGGAGAGCACAAACGCCATACAGAACGGTGTGGTGGCGACAAAGTTGAAGGAGCTGGAGGCGCATACGCTGGGTTCGATAGAGGTAGTTCCTGACGGTGATGACAACTATCTGTATGCTTACGACACGAAGGGTGAGGCGATAGGTACGCCTGCCAAGCTACCTGCGGGTGGCGGTGGTGGCACATCGTCGGCAAGCCGCATACTGGTGACGGCAAAGGTGGCTCCGGAGCTTGTGAAAGAGGGCGGCTCGGCGTTGCTGACCTGGACCTACGACCATGTGAACGCTGAGGGCGAGAGCGACGGTGTGAACGCAACGGTGAGCATCAGCGTGAAGCTGGGCACAACGACGCTTTGGACGCAGGAGCTGCGCAACGTGTCGAGGGGCACTTATACGGCAGACCTCTCGGCATATATGTCGGTGGCGGGAAATGTGGATGTGTATGTGAGGGCTGAATGTACGACCGCTGAGGGCGAGAAGCAGACAAAGCAGGCTTATGCGATGGTGACGGTGGTAGGCATAAAACTGACGTCGGACTATGACATGGGCACAGCGATGCAGAAGGGCGGCTATGAGGACGGGGAGACGATAAGCATCCCGTTCACTCTGACGGGCTCTGGGCGCAGAACGGTGTCGATGTATGTTGACGGCAATGGTGTGCCTACGACCAAGGACGTGAGCAAGGCGGGCACGACTCGCGATGCGTTCACGATAGCTGCCAATACGCTGGCGGCAGGCAGGCACACGGTGCAGCTGGTTGCGGAGAGAGATGGCCTGAAGTCTGATGCGATATGGATAGACCTGCTGAAGGGCGGCGAGAGAAGCCCTTGGGTGGGCATGAAATATGTAAACAAGAACGGCGAGGTGGTGCTTGGGGAGATGCCTCTGAGTGCGCGTCTGTCGGCGCAGCAGTATGAGAGGCTGGAGTTTGAGTATGCGGCATACGACCCGACGGAGGTTCCGGCGGTGGTGACGGAGACGCAGACTTCGCCCACTGGCAAGGAAACGAAGAAGACATACAGCGTGGGCCGCGGTCGGCAGACATATATGGAGCGCTTCATGGAGCAGGGCGAGACGAGACTGAAGCTGGAGTGCGGCAAGGCTGCGTTGGAGACGGTTGTGGATGTGGCGTCGAGCGGTCTGGACATAGGCGAGGCGACGCAGGGGCTGGAGCTGAAGCTGACCGCTGCGGGACGCTCGAACTCGGAAAGCCCTGAGGCACGAAAGCTGTGGGCCTACGGTGAACATGGTACGACCTTTGAGGGCGTGGACTGGCAGACGAGCGGCTGGGACGGCGAGGCTCTGGTGCTGAAGAACGGTGCGAAGGCAGTGATTGACTTTAAGCCTTTTATGCAAGACGTGAAGCGCGGAGGCATGTCTGTAGAGATAGACATGGAGGTGAACAACGTGTCGGACCGCAGCTCGGTGGTGGTGGACTGCATGTAGAACGATGCGAAGGGCTTCCGCATTACGGCGGACAGCGCCATGCTCTACAGCGGCTCGACGAAGGACCATGAGGACGAGGAGAACAGAGACCCGGAGACGGGTCTGCCGATTGTGACGAAGACGCCGGTGGGCGTGAAGCAGAACTATGCGGAGAGCAAGCGTGTGCGCTTTGTCTTCAACGTGGGCAAGCGTGCCGACGGCTCGCTCATGGAGCTGTATATGAACGGTGACCGCGTGTCGGCGATGTGCTATCAGGATGACGACAACTTCAAACAGGACGCTCCGCAGGGTATCAGCATAAGCTCGGACGGTGCTGACGTGAGGGTATACAAGGTGTTTGCGTATTCGCGCCCTCTGACTGACGACGAGGTGGTGGACAACCATACGGTGGGCAGCGACAATGCAGAGGAGATGGCGGAGCGGTATGCCTACAACGATGTGCTTAACCCGGAGACGGGCGAAATAGACATGGACAAGATAATGGCCAAGGGCAGGGCTGTGATAAAGATCGTGCGCACGGAGGACTCGGGCAGCGGTCTTGACGACGTGAACGCCTGCAAGAACAAGAAGCAGAACTTCCATGTGGATGAGCTGGTGATATACACATCGTGGGGTGACGTGATACGCTTCACGAACATCATGATACGTATTCAGGGTACTTCATCTACGAAGTATCCGGTGAAGAACTACCGCTTCTACTGGATGAAGTGCATGAAGGCGGGTCTGGCACCGGAGATGTGGATAAACGGCGTGAAGCAGGATGTGAACAAGCTGCCACTGTTCAAGGGTGACACGAAGCCGTGTAAGGTGAACTGTGCAAAGGCTGACTTCTCGGATTCGTCGATGAAGACAAACACGGGCATGGCAATAGTGTTCAATGACGTGATGAAGGAAATATCGCCTACTCCGCCACAGCAGCAAGACCCGACGATACGCACGGCGATATACGGCTATCCTTGCGACATATTCGCGACGACCAGTTCTGACGACTCGAACCCTACGTACTACGGACAGTACCAGATGAACAATGACAAGAGTGACTGGTATGATGTGATGGGTCTGACGGACAAGGGGAAGCATATAGCCATAGAGTTCCTGGACAACGGCAAGAAACTGTGTAACTTTCAGGTGGACGATGACCTCGACGCGCAACTAGATGCGGAGTTTGAGAGCTCGCTTGAGTTCAACTATCCGAAGGACACGCTGTGGAGCGGTGCTGATGAGGCTGCGGGCGAGAAGAACGCTTCAGAATACCAGAAGGGGGCTATAAAGAAGCTGTGGAGCTGGGTGAAATCGTGTGTGCCCTCGGGTGCGGACATGACGTACACAGACCTCAAGACATGGAAGTCGGAAAAGTTCAGGAACGAGCTTGGACAGCATCATGATGTGCGGAACATTACTGCATATTACATCATCGTGACCTATGGCGGCAATGTAGACCAGTTTGTGAAGAACACGATTCATTGCACTTGGGACGGGGATATATGGTGGTGGACTTACTATGACGGTGACACCTGCTTCGGCAAGCGTAATGACTCGCTGCTTGCTTATGCCTACAACATAATGAGGGATTCGTGGGACACGGAGAAGAAGAAATGGGTGTTTGAGGGTCATGACTCTTGGATGTGGTGTCTGTTTATCGCCAACTTCGAGGCGGAGATAAAGGCTATGGCTGAGGAACTGCGCCGTGTGATGACGAACCAGAAGGTGAAGGGCACGTTTGAGGCTATGCAGAAAAACTGGTCGGCCCGCGAGTATAACAAGTCGGGCGAGATGAAATATATCAAGCCTGAGACAAAGGGCGTGAGAGTGACGGAAAACGGCGTGACGACGGACGGGAACAAGTTCTACTACATGTATGCGCTGAGCGGTACGCGCGAGATGCAGCTTGACCACTTCATTACAAACCGCTTCGCTCTGCTTGACGCTAAATTCGGTGTAAGTACCTACCGTGCGGATTCGGCTGGTTTCTATATGGCGCGTGAGGTGTCGGATTCGGCAGACGTGATGCGCATCGTGTCGGGCGATGAATACTACTTCGCTTACGGTCTGTCGGGAAAGGACTATATGGAGGGCGAGACTGGCAGGCTGCTGAGAGGCGAGACGGGCAGGCTCTCGGTGACGGGCAAGCGTGCACTGAACGACCCGATGCTGCTGTTTGGCGCTTCGAAGATCCTGGAGCTTGACCTGACGGGGGCTGCCGGACATCTGCTGAACGGCCTGGAGTTGGGCAACTGCAAGATGATGAGACGACTGGACATCAGCGTGAAGCGGGGGGCACAGCCTTCGACGACTACATGGTGGCTTGTGACGCAAGGATGCAGACAACTGAGGGAGGTGAACCTGAACGGGCAGACTATGGCGAGAAGCAACCGCCAGGACTCGACATCGCTGGACTTCTCGACGAACACGCTGTTGAGGAGCCTCGACGCGGGCGGCACGAATGTGAAGAGCGTGACTGTGGCCAAGGGTGCGCCGATAGAGAGCCTCGTGCTGCCGGCCTCGCTGACGACTCTGCGTCTGGAATATCTGCCGAAACTGAAAGAGGAGGGACTGACCATCGAGGGTACGGCCAATGTGACGAAGCTCGTTATTGACAGCTGCCCTGGCATAGACTGGCAAACGCTGTTTGAACGCTGTTCGAACATCGAATATCTGCGTGTGACGGGCATCGACATGGAGGGTGACGGCAGTCTGCTGACTTCGCTGATGCGGACGGGCGGCGTGGACGAGGAAGGCGGCAACGTGGACACCTGCCGACTGGTGGGAACATACCGCTTGACGAAATATAAGGAGGACGAGGAGTATGAGGCGCTGAAGGAGCACTTTCCGGAGCTGAACATCGTGCAGCCGGAATATACGATGCTGGAGAGAGCGGAAACCGTTGCCGACGACGTGTGTATCAGCAATCTTGACAACGAAACGGGCTACCAATACGGCAACGATTACAAGCCGAGCGGCCATGTGGCGGCGATATTGAAGAACCGTCACAGAGTATTGGCGAAGGTGACGAAGAAAGCAACTACCCGGAACGTTACCATCGCCGGTGTTGATACGGTGATGAATAATTTGGACGGCGAAATGACATGCTACCCGCTTGACGATGCTGACAGCAACAAGTATGCGGACGGGAGCCCCGCAAAGCTTGACGGCTCGGAGGGCGACTGGATGATGCTGGAGCCGTTCTTCTGGAGCAAGGGTGTGAATGACTATCTGAACGGTAGGAACTATGACTGCTACAGTTTCAGAGACAGAGCCCACATGCCAAGAGTTCCAGAGGCGACAGTGCTGACGCTGGAGGACATCAAGAGAACGCAGGGTGGCTATACAAACGGCAAAAAGGTGATGAGCGGCAGGGACACGATAAACAACGCTTTCAGTAATGACAGTTCGTACTCTGTGTGTATGGTGAGTGTGGAGGGCTACAAGCGTGTACGCTTCCCGAGTGTGCCAGGCACGAATCTTGTGGGCAGCGTATTCGTTGACAAGACAGGCGCAGTGCTGCAGTCCATAGTCGTGTCTGCGCTGAGCAACAAGTTTGAGGCTGGCATGTATCTGATAAGCGATGTGCCGGAAGGAGCCGTGGCACTTTACTTCTCTATACTAAACACCGCTGAGTTTGACAAGGTGGTGTTGAGCAACAGCGAGAAGATTGAAGACATGGAGCCTGACTGGGTGCCCAACGACGAGCACCTTTGTGGTGTGGCGGGCAGCTCGGTGGTTGGCACAAAACTGCGTTCCTGCATAACGGGTGGTTCTACGACTGCAAATATGACATGGGCGGACTTCCACTACTATAGCGTGCAGAGAGGTATGCAGCAGATAGACCCGCTGATGCACTGGCGCATCGCAAATCTGAGCTATGCAAAGTATGGGCGAAAGAACATGCAGGAGCAGTGTGGCGCAGGTTCGCACTCAAATACACGCACGACTGGCGGTACGGCATCGAGGGGCATGCAGGACACTGTGGGTTACGAAGAGGCGAAGGGGATTAATCCGAATGTGACGAACAGTCTTGTGGACAATATGGTACATCAATATGCCTGGTATGTGGAGAAGGACGAGTATGGTGCGGCGAAAGTGACGCAGGTGAACAATATCTGTTGTCTTGGGTATGAGGACATCTACGGTCACAAATACGACATGATGGACAGGGTGGACGTACCGAACACGAGTGGCAATATGGGCAAGTGGCGCATCTGGATGCCGGACGGTACGATTATGATGGTGAAGGGTACGACAAATGGTGACTCTTGGATAACGGCAGTGGCTCATGGCAAATGGATGGCCGTTGTGCCAGTTGGTGCCGTGAGCGGATCGAGCAGCACTTACTATTCTGACAAATACTGGTTCAGCTCGGCATCAGGCCGTGTGGTCTATCGCGGGTACTACAATGCGTACGCGTATGGCGGTGTCTCGAATGCGTATGCGTTTAACGATGCCTCGGGTGCGAGTGCGTTTGTCGGCTCGCGCCTGGCCTTCCGCGGCAAGATCGTGATGGCGCAAAGCGTGGCTGCGTATAAGGCGATAGTCGAGGTTGCGTAACGCGAAGCGCGCGAAGCGACAAAACGAAGGACGTGGCATCACCGGCGTAAGCCGGTCGAAAAATTTTAGAAATTTCGCGGGAACCTGGTGGTGCTGCGGTTTTCGTTGAAATATTGTCGCTTTGCAACTGATTTAGAGTATAATCGCTTGAGTTGGCGGGAATATGAGTAACTTTGCATCTTGGTAGAGTTTCCCATAGGCCGTGTGGTCTATCGCGGGTACAACAATGCGAACGCGAATGGCGGTGTCTCGAATGCGAATGCGAATAACGATGCCTCGAATGCGAATGCGAATGTCGGCTCGCGCCTGGAAATCAAAAGAATCGGCGTACAACGATGGGGACGTGCTCCCCGATGTGGTGCCGAGGGAAACGAGCCACAGCAATCCTGCTCCATGGCAGAAAGCTGAAAAATCAAGTGTCTGGCAATAGAGTTTGGTAGGCCGGTAACGGTTCGAAGAAGTTTGGCCCGGGGAAAGGAAGGCCCATATCTTCCGTAAACGAGGAACAGAGAACCCTATGCGCAGAGAAGGCTACATCATGGAGGAGGTGACGGACTACGGCAACATGTCGGAGGCGTTTGACGCTGTGTTGCGGGGCAAGAAGCGAAAGACGTGCAGGCAAGGTCGCTATCTGCTGGAGCACCGTGACGAGGTGATAGCGGAACTGACGGCAAAGCTGAAGAACGGTACGTTCAAGCTCGGTGGCTATCATGAGCGCATCATCTGTGAATATGGTAAAGAACGGCATCTGCAGATATTGTCGATGAAAGACCGCATAGCGGTGTATGCTGTGATGAATGTGGTGGACGCACATCTGCACAAGCGTTTCATACGAACTACGGGGGCGAGCATCAAGGGACGTGGCACGCACGACTTGATGAAGTGCATACAACGAGATCTGAATGCAGACCCAGAGGGAACGACATACTGCTATAAGTTTGACGTGAGGCGGTTCTATGACAACGTGAAGCCGGATTTTGTAATGTGGTGTTACCGCAGGGTGTTCAAGGACGAGGTGCTGTTAGGACTGCTGGAGCACTTTCTGCACCTTCTGCCTGAGGGCATCAGTTTCGGGCTGCGCAGCTCGCAAGGGTCGGGGAATCTGTTATTGTCTGTTTTCTTAGACCATTATCTGAAGGACAAGTACGGCGTACGTTATTTTTACAGATATTGTGATGACGGCGTGGAACTCGGTAAAACGAAAGCGGAACTATGGATGATTCGTGACATCATACATGAACAGCTGCAGAAAATTGATTTGGTGGTAAAGCCCAATGAGAGGGTGTTCCCGACTGCTGAGGGAATAGACTTTCTGGGCTATGTAATACGGCCAAACAATGTGCGTTTAAGGAAACGCATCAAGCAGAAGTTCGCAAGAAAGATGTGCGAGGTAAAATCGAGAAAAAGAAGGCGATAGCTGACAGCATCCTTTTATGGGATGACAAAGCACGCCGACTGTAACAATTTGTTTAATAAATTAACAGGCAAAACAATGAAAAGTTTTAAGGACTTAAATGTGGCTTACAAGCCAGAGGACGGCAAGAAGCGCTTCGCGGGTACTGTCGTGAGCATCCGTGAGTTGGTGAACATTCCCATCGTGGTGAAAGACTTCGAGACGGGCATAAAGACGGAGCAGGGCGATGACCGCTGCATCGTGTCCATCGAGGTGAACGGCGAGGCACGGAAATTCTTCACCAACAGCGAGGAGATGAAGAACATACTCGCACAGATTAGAGAAGTGCCGGACGGCTTCCCATTTGAGACAACGATCAAAACGGAGGTGTTCGGCAAAGGTCGAACTAAATACGTTTTTAGCTAAGATGAAAAGAGTACAAGGAAATGCGGAGGTGAAGCTGCTGGAATGCGTGAACCCCGTAAAGAACAAATGGCGCGTCCGTTGGGACGTGCAGGAGCGTGATGACGGCTTCGCTGACTACATGGAAGCGGAACTGGCTCATAAGCCGACTGGCGAGGAGATAAAGACCCTCGTGAGAACATGGTACAACGAGCAAGCGGACGCGGCTATATTGTCGGGGTTCAGCTATGACAATGCCCCAGTGTGGCTTTCGCAGGAGAACCAGTACAACTACAAGGCGGCATACGATTTGGCTGTGCAGACGGACGGAAAGACGCTGCCAGTGACATTCAAGTTCGGCACGGACGAGGAGCCAGTGTACCGCACGTTTGAGACACTTGATGATTTGACGGACTTCTACACAAAAGCGGTGAAGTATATCCAGAATGTGCTGACCGATGTATGGAAAAAGAAAGATGCCATTGATTTGAGCAAATACGAAGCGTGAGAAACTTTCCCTCGGGGGAGGAAGTAAAAAAGCCCCCGGCCTGTTAAAAAGCAACGCCAATCACTTTTATAACAACGCTCACAGCGCACGACCGGGGGCATATACCCTCTGCCGCGCTGTGAGCATTTTTGTTGTTATAAAGTGATTGGCGATACAAAGGTACATAAAATTGCTGAAAATGAAAGTCTTTGAGATACTGAATTTTAACCGCGAGCCGTTAAAAAGACTACAACAGGCAGGAATACGCATCGAGGATGTGGAATATATAGACCTCTACAATGACTACCGGGTGATGCTCGGTGGCGGCGACAAGGTGTCGTATATCGTGGCGACGCTTGCCGACCGTTACCATGTGAGCGAGCGCAAGGTGTACACGCTCATCAAACGGTATGGAAGCGAGTGCAGCGCCCAGGTGTTCGGGGGGGGTAAAACGCAAGGCTTTTGAAAACGTGCTGCAAAAGGCTTGCAGTGTGATTTGCTCATGGCGTTACTCATTGATGCGGAAGCGTGGTAACTTTGCCGTATCAAAACGGAAACGCAATGAACAAATACTATTTATTATTGGGGAAGGTGCTTGCTGAAGGCAAGACCCAACAGAACAAAAAAGGCAAGATAAAATACTTGCTCAACGAGCAGCTGACGTTCACACCGGCTGACCTGCTCGACATTTTCGAGAGCCATGGCATAGCCAGGAAAAAGCTGAAGGAGGAACTGAAACTATTTATGCAAGGCGAGCGCAACGTGGAGCGATACCGTGAGGCTGGCATCGCATGGTGGGACTACTGCGGCCAGACATTGGTGAACAGTTACCCGACCTACATGGAGAAGCTGCCGCCACTCATCAAGCGCATAAACAAGGAGAAGCGTAACAGCAAGAACTATGTGCTGTTCCTCGGAGCAACGGATGCCGAGAGCAACCAAGCACCATGCCTGAGCCTTGTGCAGTTCCAGATAGAGGATGGCACACTGGTGGTATCGGCATATCAGCGCAGCTCGGACGCAAGTCTCGGACTGCCTTCGGACATTTACCACCTTTATCTGATGGCTCGTCAGATAGACTTGCCACTGAAGTCGATCACGCTGAACTTGGCGAACGTACACATCTATGAAAACAACATTAACCCCACTGAACGACTGCTCGCCGGCGAGGACAACATAAGGTTTGAGCTGAACGTATGAGAGGGAAAATGCACATGGCTGCGCCACTGCCATTTGTCGGACAGAAGCGCATGTTTGCAAAGGAGTATATCAGAATTTTGCCACAGTTCAACGACAAGACTGTGTTTGTGGATTTATTCGGTGGAAGCGGTTTGCTGTCCCATATAACAAAGCATTTGCGTCCTGACGCGACTGTGGTGTATAACGACTACGACAACTATCGCGAGCGACTGGCACACATACCTCAGACAAATGCGCTGCTCTCTGATTTGCGTGAGATTGTGGATGACTTGCCAAAGCACAAGCAGATAAGTGGAAAGATGCGCGAGAAGGTGCTTGAGCGTTTGCGACATGAGGAGCAAGCGGTGGGCTACATCGATTTTATAACGATCTCGGCATCGGTGATGTTCTCGATGAAGTACAAACTGAGCATCGAGGAGATGGAAAAACAAACCTTGTACAATAACATTCGCAAGAATGACTATCCGACGAGCGAGGACTATTTGGAAGGCTTGACGATTGAGTCGTGTGACTATCGTGAACTGTACAAAAAGTATAAAGACGAGCCGAATGTGGTGTTTATCGTTGACCCTCCTTATTTGTCAACAGAGGTTGGAACATACAAAATGTACTGGCGTTTGTCCGACTATCTTGATGTATTGAATGTGCTCAAAGGAAAGCCGTTTATTTATTTCACTTCTGACAAGTCCTCTATCATTGAGCTTTGTGAATGGCTCGGCAAGAACAAAGCGCTTGGCAATCCATTTGAAGGTTGTGAGCGTTTTGAGTTTAATGCACATGTAAACTATGATGCTGGCTACAAAGACATGATGCTTGTGAAGCCAAATGCAGCGTGATTTGAACATCGTTTGAACGCTATTTGCTTGTCGTTCAATAACAATAAAAGCAGCCCGATTTGGACTGCTTTTTTGTTGCTTTTAAATGTCGTGTGCGCGAAGTCTTTAGTACGTTTCGTTTTTCCCGTTTTTTATACGTTTCGTTTTTCCAAACGAGCACATTTCGTTTTGCCGGATTTATGTCTTATTGACAATGCAAAGGTAGTGTGGCTTTCCTGAACCGAGAAACTTTCCGAGGTGACTTGTACAAGATGCCGGGTTTATTGTATATCTTGGCAATTATCGCTTCCTAAGCACCAGCCAAGGAGCTACACCGTGGTGCTTATTCGTACGATACTTTGCGGCTTTCTCCGTGAAGTAAGCGGTGCCGTCAGAAGCACGGTAGAAACCGCTTTCGTTGCCACCGGTAAGGTAGACAGCATCTACATAGCCATATTCGCGCAAAGCATCGGCGAAGTCCCACAGTGTTTCGGGGTGACGGGTTGCGATGACGCAAATACGGTCGTCTGCAGTGCGTGCGATAGCCTTACGCTCCACCTTGCCATGCAGTGAAAAACGCTGTGGCAGTTCGCCATTGGAAACGAGCACAAACTGGCGAAAGTAAGAGCCGTCACGCTCTATCATGTGCTCACGCATATCGTCAAAGCGAGAAATGCCGATAACCATATTGCCTTTCTCTATGGCACAATAGCCGAGGCGCGATACATCGCTCTGCTTCTCCTCACCATCAATGACCAGCGAACCGATATATTTGCCCGTAGAGGTATAGTCGGCAGTACGAGTATATAGCAGCACACTATGATCGGCAGTGTCGGGTTCTTGAAATGACAGCTCTGCCCGCACGTTGTGTAGTTCGTAGATATCAAGTGCCACGCCGAGTACAGAGTCTGTTTTAAGCACCACTGCCGAAGCCCCCTTTGGTGTCTGCATGCTATCCAGTTTCTTGATGTTGTCTTTCGGAGAAAGCGAAACGCTCACACCTATATTATAATAGTAGTTGTATAGGCGTATGGCGCAGTAACAGCCAAGCACAAGTATGATGGTAGCCACAAACCATATTATACCTCGCCCCCACTTCTGTAGCCGGCTTCGTTTCTTTATGGTTGTAGTTGAAGGCGTATTCTCTATATCCTCACCACTCTCAATAGTAATAATGGGTTCTTCAAGTATCTCCTGTGAAGCAGCATTGTTATCATTATCCTCAATTATGAATTTAGGCTTCTCTTGTATTTCGCGGTCTTCTATATGTCCCATAATCATTTATTTTTCTTGTTCTAATATAGTTTTCAACTCTTTTAGTGCCTCTTTTGAAGCCTTTAGCTTGAACACTTGGTATAAACGATGGTCCATGAGTTTCAAATCCTGGCTGGTGATGTTGATGGAGTAAACAAAATTTTTGTTTACTATCAGGCTCTTGCCGACACGCATGAAAAAGTTCTGTTTTAGCTTTTCAAGTGCCTCAACAAAGTAGTGCAGCTGAAACGTCATGGTTACCGACTCACCATTAAAAAGGTATACGTCGCAGTAGTTGCCGGAGGCTTCTATATAAGCCATGTCATCCGTTGGAACACGAAACAAGCCCACGGATGTAGAGATTTTGAGTATTTCCATTATTGTTTCAACAAATTGTACGCAGTTATTATATAAATGTAATCTTGTTTATCAACGCAAATTTACAGATTTTCTTTTATGGTTTAAGGGTGGTTCTATAAATTCTGAGATGTATGGTACTACCCTTAATAATGTCTTAACTCGTTTTTGCCAAAATGGAACAGTGATATCCACAATATTTTCTCGTCGCCATCGAAGAAGAACCAAGGATTAGATATCGGGCAAGGATTTCTCACAATATGCAATTCGCGTGTAGGTGTATTGCCCTCGGCACACATGATGGCGACTTTTTTGCCGTTACGAGCCACGTCAATCACAATCAGAGCATGTCCCATACCTTCTAACTTGCGGGCAGGATAGACGAGCACGTCACCGGGCTGCACCTCACTTATCTTGCGTGGTGTCGTCTCATGGCTTACAGATAAAGTGCTGCACACACCGTAAGCTTTCTTCAAAAATTTTTCTAGTGCTTTGCGCGATGATCCGCCATGATATTGCAATGTGTTGCCATTTACATCACGGAAACGTATTCCCGAGTAACGTCCCCGACTGAACAGATACTCTGCTCTTAGCCTCATGGTCATATCAGCACACTGCTCCGAGTTGCTGAGCATCGGTATGTCGATTACGCCAGTTGAGAGAAACTGAAACCGCGCATCACCACCCGTATAGAGCTGCACCTTGCTTCCACGTTTCTTCAGCGGCAAACTGCGCATAAACTCTGCATAACTGCCGTCTACACGGGTATATCCAACAGGAGCTGAAATGTCTCCAATCGTCGCAGCATTCCATGGGTTGCTTGTGCGAGAATACCACCACGCGATGCCACAAACGATAATGCCAATTCCAACCAATACTCCAATCAATTTGAATACTTTCTTCATATCTTTCTTTTTTCAAGCAAAGTTAAGATGGAATATCTATATGAAGGAAATCATTACGTGAGGCTTGTATAAAATGATGGAGAAAATGTATAAGATGGATATCCGCTGCCCCGATATTTGTATACCTTGCCTTGAAATTGGAAACCATTCACTTGCATGACAAGTGCCTCCAGGTGAAGTTTTATTAGTTTGGTTTTATCTTTTCCGTTTCGTCTATTCTCCAAGATGTTTTTATCGAATCGGACCAAAATCCCGTTAAATATACACCAAATCGGCTCAAACAAACCCGAATATTGGCAAAAAATGAGTAGATTTGAGCCGATTAATAAATAAAGAATATGACAATAGATATAGAAATATTACAGTTTTTACGTTATCATCCCTTGGCAAATAGGGCAGAGATTATGGTGGGGCTTACGAAAGCTCCCAGTGATAGTACAATGAAAAGGTTACTTTCTGCCGCTGTTAAGGAGGGAAATATTGAGAAGGCTGGACGTGGTCCTGCTACGAAGTACAAACTTACGGTTCATCCGACATTTCGAGTGATAAATTCAGTATAGAACAAAAGAAAACCGCTGAACATTTTGTATATTTGAATAACCACAAACAAATATATAATAATGAACAGCAGTTTTCTATATCATGCATGGGGGCTTTACAGCCTTGAATGTACAAGAGAGGAATACAAAGGTAATACAATTATTCTTCATGTGCAAAGCAAAAAACGCCAAAAGGAATGTCCGAAGTGCGGAAAATGTTATTTGATAAAGAACGGATACCGCACAAGAGATTTTCTAGGCTTGCCTATAGGAGGCAAGAAAGTCATCATACGCATGAAAGTTCAACGCTACAAGTGCAAATGCGATGGTTGCGATTACGATCAGCAGGAGAAGATACCATTCGCTACTGGAGGTTGCTCATATACACATCGTTTTGCAAAATACGTGGTAGATATGTTACGGTCCATGACCTTAAAAGATGCTGCAGCCAGATTGGGTGTTAGCTGGGACACCATTAAGGAGATACATTCTAATCATTTGAAAAGACGATATTCTCCTCCTTCCCTTGATGGAGTTGAGTGTATCGGTATCGACGAATTTGCGGTCAAGAAAGGGCATGTGTATAAAACAATTGTCGTCGATTTGGTAAGTGGTCGGATTATATATGTAGGTGAAGGTAAGGGGATTGACGCTCTATCCGACTTTAGGAAACGGGTGAAGCGCAAGAATATATCCATAAAGTACATTGCAACAGACTTGTCAGCTGCATTCATCGGTTCCGTTCTTGAAAATTGTCCTGATTCCATACATGTGTTTGATCATTTCATCTGCTTACTTTTTTAGTTTGCAAAAATAATCAATCAGTAAGCATTCTCTGTCATTGAAAGTTGTGCAGAACAGTGCAACAAACACTGGTGACAAACTATTTGTTTTTCACCTCGTTAGCAGTGTTGGTTTCGGTAACTGACCGCTAACGGTTTGGTAACTGAAATAACTCAATATCCTGCTCGGCTTTGCTTTGCAGACAATTGGCAGAATTATGAAATATTGCTCATTCTCAACCACTTGCAGTTCATTTCTCTCATCTTCACTTTCCGTTGCTTTTGCTTAAATTGTGCACTGTATTACGTCATACATTCGGCTCATTACAAGTTGATGCAGGAACAAGCATCTATGCCGTTCAGCACATGCTCGGTCTTAAGAATGTTGCCACAACACAGATATACGCAGACATGGCAGATGAGACAAAGCGCCAGAGCGTTGACCGCATAACATTGAAGCCAAGAGTTAAACCAGCATTAAAAGTGGTAAACCAATAGGCTGAAATTAGTGATAGACTAGTGCATACTTCAAAAATAGCAAAATAGTAGGATAGAAATTTATGACCCGATTATCCTTTATAATAGTTTCCCACATGGGATTGAATCCATTTGGGAAACTATTGTTGTGATCTATGCAAGCTTGTTCCTCTGTATAGTTCTAATTAGTAGAACTTGTGAAGAAAACTCCAACTTGCTCATTTGACAGAGTTGCATTTTGTCTTCCTTGTTATTTCCCTACCGTCATTTCAAGCGCAAGCGCATCGTCAAAAACTATCATTTTGGCTTCTATAAGAGGGTACTTCTATACATGCAAGTAGAAGCTTCAATCTATATTATGCACTTGATAATATGATTTATTTCTATAAAGCAAATCATCCATGGAGCCTCTCTTCAACAATTGGCAAGAATATAATGGTGATAATGATTTTAACGCATCTAATGCTTTTGGTGAAGCAAGTACGAGCCATCCTTCACAAGCTTCGTGATTTGTACGACCACGAAAATGCGTATTACCACACTGCCAGTAAATAGATTCAACCATTCGCTCGCCGTTCGCATCCTGCCATGCAAAAAGATCTTCTTCCAGAGGTTCCCATCCGAGCGTATATGCGCATGCAGGATTAATTGCGATCCACTGTTGCTGGAGGCGATGCCCAGTAAAGTAACCATCCCTTACAATAATAATATTAGGATCATTCTTCCCATACGACAAATATTTAGCAGTAGGACGCCAAAAATGCGAATCTCCGAAAAACTTGTTTTCCTTTGGCTTGTCCGCAGAGTAAGAGACTTTCATGTTAAACTCCTCTGCAGGAGTATTGTCGGTTGGCTTAATGATTTGTGTCCACTCTCCAATAACAAATTTATCGTTATATGTCTGCATCGGCACTGTTAATCGGGGAGATTCTGAGCATTTATTCTCCCATCCTTTTTCTGTGGTAAATGATTGTTCTGGTGCAATCCGTTGTATAAAACTAGGTTTAACATTTTCATGAATCCGTATTTCCGAAAAATCTTTCGTCATGAATACAGAATCATCATATTTGCCTTCTATGACACCACTATCTATCAACTCAGAAGCAACTTCCATCATACCATCAATAGCCGCTTGTGCTCGTGTGCGGCGATATGGGAATCTTAAGCCTATATTCAAATAGTGTTGCCCCAGTCGCTTGTCTGCCTCATCACTCCAATCCGATAAGTTACCATAGTGACTCATCAGTTGTACAGCGCGCGTATCTATATTTATCTTCTCAAAATCTGTCACATACGAAAGATAGCCCTGAATATGAGACGCAACAGCCATAATACTAGTAGCATCCTCCCAATCAACACTACCTTCTAGAATACGCCTATTTCCAAAGTTGAGACTCGTATGTTCAGGTAAATACATACTATAAACTGACGGCAAAGTCACCTTTGGTGGGCATGGAATATCGTGCTTCTGATCAATAAGTATTGCTCTTGCGTAAATTCGATTTTGATAATGCGGAGAGGTTGCATTTGCCGTTGCAACATGGTTGAATACTGCCAATTTAATAACGTCTAATTCCCGAACATACATGCCAATCTCCAACACGATGCTTGCAGAATCAGTGGGAATACGTTGAACCAAACTTTCTTCATCCACAATCATCTTTGCCAGAATCATCTTCGCCTTATCAGCGATACACAATACTGGCATTTCTGCAAGAAACAATACCCAATCAAATAATACCTCACACACACTTTGATTTGTGAATGACAGTTCAGGAACAGCTGTGCTGTTGCAAGTATTCTCACGCAATATGCGGTTCATGTACGACAGTTTCTCTTCGTACATCTTTAGTTCATCAATATCATTAGTCAACAAAGGCAGGATTTCGTCCCAGTAGTTCATAAAAGAATAACAACTGCCATTACAGATGTCATCCGCAATCATATCGAAGGCGATGTTTCGCCCCTTACGTTCGTCAATTCTGACCAGCACTTTACATGCATCAAGTCTTGTGCCTCCATCATAATGTCTAATCCATCCGCTCGAACCTGACTCATTTAAAGCCTCCGTTGCCTTTGTCCATGCCTCCTCAGCTTTTCCTGATAAGCGGAGACTCTCTGCTTCTTCGCATAATTGCGTCGCAAGTCTTTTGGTGATACAAGTCTCTGCATTTTTCTGCTCCGACCCGACAAAAACTTCTATTTTCTTAATCATAGCCTCATGGACAGATTCTGAGCAATTCGTTAAAATACAACGCTTAAGTTCAGTAACATAGTCATTGAAGGCCTCGCCTAAAACGTCTCTGCCTCGTGCACATATCTTAGTCAGTAAACTTGTATCCGCATCATAAGTATCGCAAAGATACAAATGCATCTGAGTATAGTACCTAAATATCGCATTATATTCATTTGCACATTGCGCACACTGTAATAAATTATGTATTATAGTACATGAAACAGCCTCAAAATAGCTATACTCCGAATCAAGCAACCACTTTGCCAATTCAACCCCCATACCAGAATCAAGAGAAACGACATCTTCAAGTAACTGTTCTGCCGCACTAGAACCGATACGTGATTCACTCACATCATTGATATATCCGAGACGTTGAGTCATCCAATGAATTCTTGAAATAGCATTAGATGGATCCACCTTGTTGGCATTCCCTATCCATTCAGCAAAGGTTGTTGGTTGGTAATCCTTTCGATAACCAACGCCAAACGACTCAACTATCATTGAATGGAACAAATGATCCGCATGTTCTATCTCTCCAAGTTCAAGCCATGCCTTACCTTGGTTATAAGCATTGGATGCCCTACCGTCCAAATCCTGATAGTGCATCATATCTGTTTCTAGTTTTTTGAGCATTATTTTACATAGCCCAATATTAGCACCAGAATGGTATAGTGTCAATATAGCATGACGCTTTTCATCTGAATCCGCATTACATGAGACTGTCTCAAAATACGAATTAAAGTTCTTAGCAACGTTATCTAAAGTTTCAAAACCAAAATCTCTCGCCAAATCTATGATGTACTCATAGTAATCCTTTCTCTGTCGAGCTATGGTATATGAATACTTATGTTGATGTTGTTTCTTCGTCCTGTCGAAGTATGTCAAATAATTATCCAACACCGATAACAGTTCGTATTCCATTGCTTTACCAGCAGGAACTTTTCCTTTTAATTTCGCAAGATACAATAGCTTTCGAGCATATTCTTCCATCAATGCATTGTCGGGGTCAGAAGTATCGGAAGGCACCAAGTCTGTTATCTTATCGTCGTATCCGCAGAAGGCTCGGAGTTCTGCATATTTCAGATGAGGGCGCAATTTTTCAAACTTATCCTCAAATCCTTTTAGATCCATTGAATCCAAATATGCCCATGTCACGTGGCTCAAATAATATTCTATATCCTCCACGGACTTACCAAGAGTGTGACACAACCTTGCCATCTGTAAGTATGGTTTGTTCCCTTCAGGCAATTTTTCAAAGGTCCCTCTCAATACTTCAAAATAATGATTGCTGCGCATAGACTCCCTTTTCTTCAACAAATAAACAATTGCATCACGATACGAGATATACTGCATGGTGAGATTAGTGACAAAATGTTTGGCGACATATTCCTCCATCTCATCCCATCGTTCATTATCTATAAGCGATTGAATTACTCGCAGTCTCAACTGATTGATTACATAATCAGCATCAAAATCTTCATTGTCGTGGGTTGCGAAATCAATCAGATATGAAATGAAAACAGGTATCTTGCTTTCCAATATGGACATTGGGATAAACAACGGTGCCGTATATACCCATTCCTTAAGCAACGATAATCTTTCGCGTAGTGCATCGTACCTGTTATAATGCTCCTCTGGTCGATGGGTCAAAAAATCAGGATAAGAAAGCTCAAATAAGCAATTTGCTTCGGGATTATCGTTTCTACTACGGAATAAACGAGCCAATTTCAAAGCATACATTTGATTACAATGCAAAGTCTTGTCCTCACGAATCTGCATCTTTGCCTCATTCGTATAACCTAATGACAGAAATTCCTCTGTCAGCGTCAGAGAAGAATAGTCTTGCATACCCATTTGGTCAAGTTGACTCTTAAAGAGCATATACCTTGTTAGAGCATACACATCACGCCGTTTAGCAACCAAATGAATAGCACAATTCAAGTCGCGCTCTACATGCCATAGCGGACGGAATTGATACAATTGTTGTTGGAGATTCTCAGGATTAATAATCTCCAGAAAAGCGTCATGCTCACCAGCATAATAAAGGTACGAAGCTTCATTCCATTGAGATTCCACCTTTGAGTTATGGAAATATCCTGCGAGCTCTTTGTAGTAGCACCTATTGATAGCCTCGTTATATTGTTCATCAAAAACGTCTGTAGCTGTAACGTTGAGCAGATACTGCCGGAAAGAATTGTGGAAAAAGGATATAGTTCTGACCCCATTATTCCATAAAAAAAGGTGATGTAACTTATTCTTTAAATCCATCATCACTTGCGCATCCACTTTCCATTCCTGTACAAACCCCAGTTTAATACTTCCAGACACACGAGCCAACAGCCCTAGAAAGTGCTTCATGTGTGCATTATCCAGGTTTTCGTGCTGCAAAGCAACTCTATAATAGTTCTCTATCTCACCATCATACACAGGCAAATTAGTAGCAATCTCCAAACCATGTTCTTGAATTTCATTCAACATGTATCTGAGATACAATGGGTGACCTTGAGACTTTTGCATCAGTATATCAAGCAGACTTTGCGGGATTGTTTCAACTTTCAGTATCTTCGATGCCAGTTCCTCTACTTCGCTGTAAACAAAAGGAGGCATACTAATGGTATATTCGCCTTTTTTGAAGAGTTGAAATATACTATCATTCAGATAAAGATTATTGAAATGTTGGCTACCAAGAATAAAGATTACTCCTTCGGGAATATCTGAAGGAGAAGGCATCACTCGCATCAATGTCTCAGTACATGAAATATACTCCCTGGTAATATGATCAAGACCATCTACTATTATTATGGTTTCTAGTCCTGTATTTTCATAGTCTTCTGAGATGGCATCCATTTGCTTATAGAACCTGTTCTTCAGATCAGCAAAATCCGCCTTAGATGGTAATGCCCTTTGATCAGTCTTTATACCTGCAGCATCTATCATCTTCACGATGTCAAATAGAAACGTTGTTGCATCACCTCTACGATCATCATTGTTCATCGTCGATGATGGGTTGGTGAAATCAAACGCATAATAACGGATAGATCTGTTAGGCAAGTTTCTTGACCATTGAGTAAGAATAGTTGACTTACCTGAACCAGGGCTGCCTTGTAGAAAGACATATCCACTATGGAGTTTTGACAGTTTCTCATTCAATAGGGAGATTGCGTTGACATTTGGCTCGTATGATAAAGGGGTAACATGCAAATTATGGTCATATTGCGTGTTCATCCTCTGTTCAAATTTTAGAGCTCTGACAATTTCACTCAAAGAAGCAAGAACTTTGCGCTCTTTGCTCGCAACCATCTGCTGGATGAGTCTACAAATAGCCAAGATGTCTTCCGTGCGTTTATCGTCTGCAATATTCTCGACATCTACTACTTCCTGCTGATACCCAGCTGTAAAAATAAACGATCCCCAAAACGCTCTCCAGTCAGCATTTTCGAGTTTCAGATTTGATTGCAGATCTTTAATTACCTTATCCCATTTGGCGTTTACATTTCTTCCTCCTTTCAAAGCCGGTATTACTTCTGAACAAAAATCAACAAATCTGCCGATGGGTTCCCCATTTTCATTCATGAGGCTCTTGTCCTGACTGCTAAGTGCCCGATTGGTAAGCAAATGGGGTATGACATGCTTATGTGGATATAGTTTACATAGTTTTTGCCACCCCCACACAACGCCAATAAGAAACTCTTGAAAATTTAGGTATGTAATATTTGCTTCAACAGTAGTCCATTTAACCTGATAAGCATGGACCTCATCTTTGGTGACAAAACAAATATCATCGAGTTTGCCAACATTTTCTTCAGAGTCAGCCACACGTATTTCTTCCAAGGATTTATCAAGAATACAATCGTATACACGACATGCAAACTCGTCGTATTGTGGCAAATATCCACCCATTGCAGCTCTTTCGCCAGCACCAATAGGCAATATATTAGATTTAGTATCCATATTCGTTTATTTAGGTTCTTCGATATCTGACTTTTCTGATTGTTTTTTGTTTTCTATTGCCTCCAATAAACCTCTCCAATTTGCAATTACGCCACCATCTTCTTGTTCAACATATGCACTTTCTGGCTTTTCGATAGGCACAGACGCGCGAAATGGAATTATTGGTTGCATATCTCCTTGGCTGGAGTATCGATAAAAACCCTCGAAGAAACAATCTTTATATCGGAAAGTACCACCGTATGCTTCTTTATATCCACGAATTGCGAAAAAGACATTATATCCACAATGAAGGAAAATATTCAACAAACTACGATTCATTAACAAACCTCGTTGGTAGAATCCGTCCGAAGGATAAATATTGATCGCTGCAATTTCCCCTTGAGCATTCCTAATTATTCCTCGCTCTGCTACATGTAGATTGAGTTTTTCCATAACGACAGGTATAGGTATACCTACATTTGCGAGCACTTTATCTTCAATATCCAACACATCCATCTCCTCTTGGAGCTGCTCCATACACAAACGATATACTTGACAAGGTGCGCCCAAGTCTTCCGCCATGTCATGATTATATCCTCTACATTTATAACTCTCATGCCAAGGGTACTCACCCCATAAGAAATCATACTGACCTCCATTACGGAATGTATAGGTGTCTATATCGTTGGTATGTTGAGCTAAAAAGTTTGTAAATATCTCTGTATCCTCTTCTTTGACAAGAAAAGTTTCAATATTTACGCTCTGATTGCAAGTGATTCCATCAACTGCGTATCTAGTGTTATCTGAATACATAAGTTTTACCCATTCGTCATTGTCACCACATTTCATCAAGAAAGTAAAAGGAGGTAAAGTCCTTTCATCGGCTGCCCATCCAACAGGATCCTCTGGATGTATCGCATATTTGCCCTGATCTCTAAATCTCAGCTGATATTCTGCTATTAAAATTTCAGCATCATCTAATGACGGATCAAAAAGCAAATTATATTTTGTATGCCAAGGCTTTGCATGTTGCATAAACTCCTTATGACCGCCTACAGTCTTCTCAAATTTTACCCAATAGTTATCACAAAAATAGCTGACTATTTCATAAAGAGCAAGCATCTGATACTTTTTGCCCATTCGTTCCTTACTTTGGTCAAAGCGATTGCTACCTCCAGAGATGGTAGAGTCGTAGTAGTCCAGACCGTTCGACCAACCGATTTCTTGAGTAATTATGAACTCTATGACCTTCACTATATCTTCCAATAATACTGGATAGTTATCATCATCTTTCCAAAAGAAAATATCGCTTGCATTTGACCAATTTCCATGCAATGTATATCTATAAAAGTCTCCTAATTTGTCCAAAGACGATTTTATGCGATTTGCCCCTTTCTTATCTGGTAGTTTGCATCTTCCTGCGTCAATCTCTTTGCAAGCCTTGTCAAACCAATCTGTATCCCATGCACTGCATTTTACCAAAGACTGATTGTCGCTCCAGATTTTGTATTCAGGATTTAGTTCTTCAGCCAATTGCATCACAGAAAACACATATTGTCTTACTATAATATCTTTTGGCCAATAGTTTCCTTCTGTCTTTTCATATTTTATATAGAGTAGGTTTGATATTTGCTGCGCCATCTCAGAGTTACGCTTACATAACAATGAACCATACACAGCTGTCATCACCCCCTGAATAACATATGAGTCATTAACATCATACATTACTTCGACGATTTCCTGCATTGTTTCAGGATAGAGGTCAAAGTGATGCTTCATCCTGCGGATCACTAACTTACGGACTACCTGATATGATGCCGTTAGGAACCAGGAATATAGATATAATAGATATTTTGCTTCTTCTCCAGTAGAAATATGCCATTCCAAATACACAATTCCCTGTTCCAACATGCCCGTATCAAACATATTATTGATATGCTTAGACCACTCTTCATCTCGTCTGTTAACAGAAAGTGCTTTCAAATGGTTATGGATATTGTACATCATATGATTGTTGAGGGCACCAAAGTTGTAAACAATGGTATGGGGATCATATAATGACTTAGTATGGTTCATTGCTGCAACTAAGACATCGTTCGTCAGAGTATCTACCTCGGACTTTATATTACGGAACTCCATACTTTTCAACAAATACGAGCTGAGTATTCCTGACGTAAAAGCAGGCAAATGCCATATCTTTTCAGAAGGATTCCACTGAGATAGGAAGGTAACAACAAAATTTTGATAATGGTCAAGGTCTGGATGATTCTGACTATACAAGAAAAAATCAAGATTTTTACACAAATACGCAACAATATCTTCTTCATCTTGTTTCATGGATAACAATGACATTGTTTTCATATAGTCACCCAAACTATCATATTCAAATGTTATCCTTTCTCCGAAATTGTAAGCATTATACTCCATTAAAAGGCTTTCCTTCAGAGTAGCATGCAATAGGTTATTACGCCAAGTTCGATAGGGACAAAGTCTATTACCAAGTTTCAGTGCTTGTTCTCGCGGAATGTCTCCACATCTATAATTATTCACTGCAATACGAGCCAATGTACGCAAGTATCTTGTTGTGATTTCTCGCTTTGGATCCTCTTCTGCAATAATAGAAACATTTTCGTTGCGTTCCTCCAAATACTTCTGATAAATAACATCTAATGTTGGATTCTTACGCTCATCGGGATTCAGCAACCAGTAGCTCTTACAGAAAATAGACAAGAAAAGAGGATTCGCAAACTCCTTGACATTATAATAAAATGATGCTTGAAGTTGTATTTTGTAATGTGCAAAAGACTGTTCTATTGCTTGGCGAGGATTCTCGTGACCAAATAATTCATAACTATCCCATTCTGCAATCTGCTGAAACAGCTTGTCTGTTCCTATGGTTTGACGAATAGAAACAAGTAACTTCACGTTCTTGTAAGGTTCTATTTGATTTTTCAGCTGATTTATGTACCTATACCAATAGTGAGTTCCTGCGCCTTCGTTCAATGCATCTATTGCAATAACTGCGGTTTTATTTTCACCAATGTACTTGCTAAGTTCTTCTATCCAATTATCATTCCAATTGTAATAGTCACGTATCACCTCCATAGGTGATTTATTCTCCACGAAGTCTGTACCATATAACAGATATATTCTACTTTCTTTAACAAGTTCCTTTGCTGTGGTACAAATCAAATGAGTCTTACCAGAACCTGCTTTTGCCGATATATAAGCGAACTGAGCATTGGCATACTCGGTCATATTATGCAAACGGTTCAGTTCCTTAATCTTTTTCTTTACATTTTCTCTATCTCTAGCACCAATGACCAAATTTGCGCTACCACTCTTACGTTCCCATTGCAGTTCATGTAATTCCCAAGCTGCATTATCCGGATTTAAGCCTTCTGACATAAACGTATAAAGAGAGCCTGTATTTAGCCTACGTTTAATGACAGAATACTCATCTTGTTTATCGTTCCATTCCCTCAACCAATGCATAAGGTCAAGTCTCAGGTCTTCAACTCCGACATTACAAAAAGCATAGAGCATGTCTCTGAATGAATTGTTGGGGATATGGAAATCTTCATCAACTCTGTTGCCAGCTCTTGCGATCGATATAGAGATCTCCTTGATACAAGTACCTAAACCATATTCTTTTATATCATAAACATCATCGTTTTCTGTCAGGGGAAGTTCTAATATGATTTTATTCTCTTTTGCTTGCTTTAACACCTCTGCTACACGATGGAAAGACAAGAAACCAAGGCTTTTGTTCATTTGATCTGTATCCAGGCCTACTGCCAATCCAAACTCATTCAAGACTGGAGAACCAGAAAATCCTTCGTACGAATGAAACAACTGATGATCATTACGTGAGATAATTGTGTCAAAATCGGACAATTCATCCTTTATCTCTGAATGTGTACGCACAGATACTCCAAAATAATCGCTTCCGCCTCCGATTTCCAAAGGGAAGCCAATAATCTGCAGATCTACATTCTTTCGAAATTTTGTAGATAGCAGAGAAATGGGCTTTATATAATCTGGGAGTACATATGATTTACAAGTAAGTAAAGCAATGTCGTAATGCCGGTCAAGCAAAACTGCTTTACAGAATTCTGTAGATCCATCTTCCAATGTAATCCAGCAATCATCATCTGTGTCTCCTGTAGATGCAGACACGCAATGAGCTGCCGTCAGCAACTGTTGACGATTAATGAAGAAAGCTGTAGCAAAACCTTCATTGTTGTGGACTGTTACTACACTTTTCTTGCCATAAAGATCTATATTCAATTCAAAGTGTTGCATCTTCTGTTATTATGAAATGATATTGCTCTTTTAGCTTCGCAGCAGTAGCATTGGTTAATCTTTTCGTTTGAATATTAGGTTTATTTACATGTATTGTACGCTCTTGGATACCCTCTTTCAACGGTTTCATCACCACTTTAGCAATGGCTTCAAGTGAGGGACGATCTTCCTTGTTGCCACCAGTGATAAACCAATGGGGCGAGTCAATCTTTTCGACAAACTCTGCATTAGTATTATGTTTGCTGGCATGATGAGACATCTTAACCACAGGCACGATAATTGGCGTTTGTATATTATAATACTCCAATCCCTTTAGAACATCTGAACTTGGGGCATCACCTAGCACCAGTACTTCTATTTTTCCATCAACAATGCAAGCGTATGATAAAGAAGCACAATTACTTTTGGTAATTCCTTCCTCATCGGCTTTCTCGGCTTCTGCGATTTGTAAGTCTTTAAGCAGATTAATCGTTGCATTGGTTTTATTATTGTTTTTTGGCATCATCTTGGCATTTGCCAAAGTAATGATTTGCTGAAATAATTCTTCTTGATTAAGCACATCATATCCAGGGAATTCAGAACGTGTCCATTTTTTGAATTCACTCTTGAACACTGTAACTAGATCTTTTAATCGCTGCCCATCTGGAGAAAGAATAAAGACGTCCCCATAATGCTTTTCTTTATCTAGGGGAACTGTATAACCAGTAGTTATTTGTTCCTTTTCCCATACAGCATTCCATGATTCATTCTTCATTATGGCATTTGCTAAACATGCGGCCTCTGGACTATTGGTTTTGCCTGTTGTCCTATCCTCCAAAGGAGGCAATTTACGCTGCATAGCTTTAATTAGTGCGTTTGTTGTTTCATCAAGAGGTTGTCGTTCTGCATTAGGTTGGGACTGAAAACAATTAAAAAGAATTTTCCCAATGCGGAGCTGTACGAAGTTAGGGTCAAGAAGTAATTTGGTGACACCATTAACATGATCACCATCAATATGTGTAACAATAAGCATATCAATAGTCATTTGTAATTCGTTACGTATATACGACTTTATATCATCAGTTAGCGAACCGCAATCGGTCATGATGCTATACTGACTACCACCATCCTCATCTTTAATTACAATGAAAAGACAGTCGCCACATCCTGATGGAAATGTACTGAATATTGTTTTCATAGGTTATTGTTTATAATTTCTTTGCAGAAAACCACTGAACTCAACTTCATGCTTGTCCAGAAATTGATAAAACACCGCAACTTAGACTTTTGGTTTGTTGTAGCGCATCATCTTGTTCTTTTCTTCCGTTGTTGCCATAGTCTACACTACTTCTAACCCCTTCAGCTCTTCCATCAGCCTACCGAGTTCAGAATAAGTATAATATCTTCCTGAAGCCTGTTTCTCATCCATCGAGTGCTCTGCATTGGCGATAGCGGATGCTAGTGAGCCGCCATTGCGCTCAAAATATGAGTGTAAGCCCTTGCATTTGACGAAGGACTCTGCCGTCTTGCGGTATTCTACATTCAGGTTCAAGTCCTTCAACAACTGCTCCTGGTCGGTGTACATTCGTGATGTATAGCGGAAGTAGTACAAGAAGAACAACTCTGTACAGCGGTGAGTCTCGAAGAACTTCACCTCACAGTACAGTCCTTTCTTTGGCTTGTTAATTGGTTGGGCATATTTCTTCTTCAGTCGCTCGTATTGCGAGCGCTCAGGCTCCCTATCCTTCGTGTCCATATCAATGATGCAAAAAATATGGTTGAAGCCCATAGCCACACCCTCTGCTATCTTGGCATCCAAGTCTTTAATGTTTGTATGTTTCGGGTAGTCTGGTTTGATAGTCAATCCCTTGAACACATCGCACAAAGACTTGAAATAGTAGAATTCCGTAGGACCTTCACCGAGAATTAATGCTGCGTTTCTAAGCTTTCCCATGTTATTCCTCCAGATTTACGAAGATGGAACCCAATTCTGGTTTTGCGCCCAATCTGCCGATGCGATACGAATTGTAGAGCGACAGGTTCTTGTGCAGACCATACGAATCACCACGGTTGTATTCAGAACTTGCTGTTTCTCTGTTCTTCTCTACAAACCACACTACACCTCTGTTCTCATTTATCAGATCTTGCTGCAGCAATGCCGTTTCCTGACTAGTGATAATCAACTGTGATTTCTCTGAGTTGAACAAGAATACATTCAAGTAATAGAACAACAGGTCATAATGCAGATCTTCACCCAACTCATCCAGATAATATACATGATCACCCGTAATCAAATCATACAGCACATCCAAGATCCTTATATACTTAAGCGTACCCTTTGATTGCCATCCCAAAGGTATGTCGAAGTTGCCTGAATCTGAGTTATTCACAAAATCCACGGAGTCGGTTGTTGGTCTCAATAAAGCTTCCTTCATGTCATCAGGAATGCTCTCACGCAGAACTCGCTCACGAAAATCCAGAGGAATGAATCTGTCCTCCTGAACAGGTTTGAAGTCGATGATATTCAAGTCAGCTTTCTGGAGCATCTGATTAAAGAACTTTCTCTTCTTATCATCTTTATAAGCATCTTTTAGAATTTCGACAAGACCCTTTTCTTTGTCACTGTCGCCATCTACATCGTGATAGTTCTCCATCACCCAGCCATGCAGCTTATTGAATGGCATAATATCTTCAGTCAGAGCCATCTTTCGGCATACAGCCAATACACTATGGTTGTTCAATGTGTTCTCACGAATTGTCTGCTGAGTCTTTTGCTGCAACTTCAATGTCGAACCAAATTTTATCTCTGCCTGCACATTCTCATTCACAAATGTACGTTCATAGAAAAGTGCCCTTGAATTATTTGGATAGTAATTCAAAGTCTCCGCAAGGATAAAACGATTGTTGAATTTTACATCATAATCATATCTCACACCATGGGCATAGAATGATACATGCATTTCTGTAGGCTCCTCTTTGGTCAATGCAAACGGCATAAATCCATTTATATGCTTGTTTGCATCAGACTTTGGCAATACCAAAAGACGGAACACTTCATTTAATGCAATCAGCATATTCGACTTGCCAGAAGCATTTGAACCGTACAGAATGCCCAACTTATAGACAAAGACTCCTTCCGTAACCTCAGTCACCAGTTCCGATGCCGGACCTTTGGCCAGGAATTTAATCTCTTGTCTGTCTCGGATGGACAAATAATTCTTAACCCAAAATTCTCTTATCATGACTTGTATTGAATTTCTTATTGTACATTTATGTAAATTTGCTACAAAAATAAACTTTTAATTTTATATACGCAAATAATATAGTGTATTTCTGTAGCAAACCTACAACATTTAATGTTATTTTGCTCTGCGCGCAATATAAAGAAAGAACGACTTATCGTTTCTGCACAGATAGTTTGACATCTGATTCAGCATCTCTGGTGTCAAGTCCTTGCGATATTTCTCATGTTCAGGCATCACCTTGATATGTTCCACAGGATTAGTGTTGATGTGCTTACGAGCAATCAAGAACTCCGCCAAGCCGTAAAGCCATCCCCTGTAATTGTTTCTTGTTCGTGGAGAACTCTCACGATCAAGATAAATCCAATCTATGAAGTCATTACAGAAGCCAATATCAAATTGATAGGCATACTTGATGGGATTAACTTGCGATGTAATAAACTCACGAAGTATATTCACTCTGGAACGATAGCTTTGACGCGTTTTCTTTCTGTCCATGCGGTCTACATAGTCAAGATAACGTTCAAGGCAGTTGTCAAAATACACAAAACCACGACTCTCATCATCTGTTACCCAAGGATTCCATCCCTGAGCAAGCTGCTTTGTAAGAACATCCATGATTTCGCTTGCTCTGCGTTTCTTTTCAGAGACGCTAAGACTATCTTTGATATAGTATCTCTTACGACGCATTAAACCTCGTGCTGGGTCTAATGATGTAAAATCTACAAACCAACGTACACCTTTATGTAAAGTGGGAGGTGTGTAGCCCACAATGTTAGAACTATTGCCGTTACAAAATTTTGAGCACATTTTTTTAACATCTTTTAGAGCCATCATATCGGTGGATTAAAGACGTTTGTTCAATTACCTGAAAAATTCTGGCGCAGATTTGGCGCACCCTTAAACGAAAAATCAGCGTAACTTGTTGTTTTACAACTCGTTACGCTGATTTTGGCGGAGAGAGAGGGATTCGAACCCCCGGTGCCTTGCAGCACGCCGGTTTTCAAGACCGGTGTATTCGACCACTCTACCATCTCTCCTTGTAAAGAGGTAGCCTTTGTGGCTTGTTTGCGAGTGCAAAGGTAGAGACTTTTGTGGAAACTACCAAATGTTTTCGCAAAAAAAGTTGGATTTTTTTCTATTTTTCTTTGTTTTCCTTGTTGGAATGTGGTTGCTAGGGAGTAGAAATGGCTAGTTTGGTGAATGTGCGGAGCGTATTTTCTAGGAGTTGGTATTCCATCTTTTCGATGGGGAGATTGTAGATTTCGGCAAGTTTGGCTATGATGAGGGGTATATGCGATGGCTCATTGCGCTCGCCGCGGTAGGGATGGGGAGTGAGATAGGGAGCATCGGTCTCTACGACGATGCGGTTTAGGGATACTGTGGAATGGAGCACAGCGGGGAGCTTTGATTTTTTAAACGTGACTACGCCGCCTATGCCGAGCACGAAGCCTGGGAACGTGGTAAGGAGTTCTTCGGCTTCTTCGGCAGTGCCGCCAAAGCAGTGGAACACGCCTGTGAGTTCTTTGCGTAGGGGAAGGAGCGTCTCTACGAGGTCGTGGTGTGCAGCTCGGCTATGAACCATGAGCGGGAGGTGGTAGCGTATGGCCCATTCTGCTTGTTGGGCGAAGGTGGCAATCTGTTCTTCGCGTCGTGACTGGTCCCAATAGAGGTCAATGCCTACTTCGCCTACTGCTACGAAGGGGTGGTCGGCTTGTTGGATCATTTGCTCCATGCGGTGGAGCATGGGGGCGGGATCGGCAGGAAGTTCTGTGGGGTGAAGACCTATCATGGGACGGCAGAAGTCGGGATATTCTTGGCACAGACGGAGCATGGAGGCAATGGATGCTTCGTCGATGTTGGGCAGGAGAAGCATACGGGCGCCTGCTCTCTGAGCACGTGCCACAACTTCGGCTCTGTCCGCATCAAATTCTTCGGTGTAGATATGTGTGTGAGTATCGATAAATTGCATGGGGGATTTTAAAGTTTAAAAGTTTAGGAGTTTATAAGTTAAGAGAGCGCTTACTTAAAGTTTAAAGGTTTGGGAGTTTATAAGTTAAGAGAGCGCTTACTTAAAGTTTAAAAGTTTAGGAGTTTATAAGTTAAGAGAGCGCTTACTTAAAGTTCAAAAGTTTAGGAGTTTATAAGTTAAGAGAACACTTATAACTTATTACACTCTAAAAAAGCGACTTCTTAACTTCTAAACTCCTAAACTTTTAAACTTTGAAAAAGCTCCTACTTCTTACGGCCGAGGAGCGACTCTGCATATTCCCAGAGCGGAGCCCATTGGGTGGGAGTGAGCGAGAGTTGTTGTAGCAGAGCATGAGCCTCGCAGTAGAACTTATCAATGGCGGCCAGAGTGAGTTGCGGCACGCCCAATTCATTGTAGAGCTGGGTTACGGCACTAATCTTCTCTTCCGGTGCAAGGGTGGTGGAGGTGATGAGCTGGAGGAGTTGCTGCTTCTGTTCGTCGTTGGCCTGTAGATAGGCGGTGATGAGCAGGTAGGTCTTCTTGCCACAAAGAATGTCGCCGCCAATCTTCTTGCCAAACACGGTGGCGTCGCCGTAAACATCGAGATAGTCGTCTTGCAGCTGGAAAGCTAAGCCAATCTTTTCGGCAAAGCGGTAGAGCACGTCGCAGTCGGTCTCGGGAGCACCTGCTAGGAGAGCTCCCATGCGGGTGGCACAGGCCAAGAGTACGGACGTTTTAAGGCGAATCATTTCGAGATATTCGTCCACGCAGACATCGGTGCGAGTTTCAAAGTTGACGTCGTATTGTTGTCCTTCGCAAATTTCGCGAGCGGTGCGGGCAAAGAGGCGGAGGGCTTCGGCGCTATGGGAGCAATGGCATTGCATGATGTGTTCGAAAGCCATGATGAGCATGGTGTCGCCAGAGAGCACGGCTGTATTCTCGTTCCATTTCTTATGTACGGTAGGCTTTCCACGTCGCATGTCGGCATGATCCATGAGGTCGTCGTGCAGGAGCGTGTGGTTATGATAAGTCTCCAGGCCAATGGCTGCGGGCATGGCTTTCATGGCATCGTCGCGATAGAGCGAATAGGTCATGAGTAGCAGGGAGGGGCGCAGGCGCTTTCCGCCCATGGAGAGCACATATTCGATAGGTTCGTAAAGTCCTTCTGGACGGGCAGGGTAGGGCACTGCTTGCAGGGCTTTCTCGATGAATGGAGCCCACGAGGTGTGGCGTGCAAACTGTGTGAGGAGCCACTCTTTCTGCTGGGCGATGGTAAGCGATGAATTATCGAGCAGAATGGCATCGTCAGCCTGGCGGAGCGGAGCCACTTCGCGATGAGAGTCGATGTAGTCGCGTTCTTGCACGTTTTTGAGGATATCGTCGTAGCTTACCTCCTGTCCCTTGGCTTGAAGCTCATCGTAACGGCGGCGGGCACGCACTTCGGCCGATGCGGTAACGAATATCTTAAGTTCGGCTTCGGGCAATACCACTGTGCCGATGTCGCGACCATCCATTACGATGCCTTTGTCGCGTCCCATCTCCTGCTGCTGAAGCGTCATGGCAGAGCGTACAAAGGGCAGGGCTGCAATGGGGCTTACGTGTGAACTCACTTCAAGTCCGCGAATGTCGCTTTCCACACATTCGCCGTTGAGGCATACAAGTGGCAAGTGGGTGGCGGGGTCGAGTTTGAAGCTTACTTTCACCTGAGGCATGAGCCTCTCGAGTTCATCGGCTTGCACACTACCATCGTCATTGAAGAGCCCGTGGCGCAAGGCAAATAGCGTTACGGCGCGATACATGGCACCCGTGTCTACATAAATATAGCCCACTTCGCGGGCGAGATCTTTAGCCATGGTGCTTTTTCCGCACGATGAGTGGCCGTCAATGGCGATGATGATTTTTTTCATAATGTGCTAATATGTTAATGGGCTGGCGCAGTGGGATGCCGATGCGGGGACGCGTCGTCCCCAGTATTGGCTGTAAACTCCCGATGCTAACTGTATGCAAAGGAAATTGTCAGAATGCTTTACTTATTACTTTTTTACTTATTACTTGTCGTCTTTTATTACAGTCTGTATCCTGCTGTGCACATGATAGAGTTGCCTGCCTGATGGTATTTGGCGTAGGATAGTCCGAATTGGAATCGCTTCACGTTGATGCCAGCACCTGCTGATATGCCTGCCCAGTGTGACGATCCCGAGGCTTTGAGTTCATAGGCACGGCGGAAATTGTAGCCTAGGGAAAGGTAGAGAAAGTCTGTACAGGTGATGTCGATGCCTGCCACCACGTGGTTGAGCAGAATTTTACTCGTGCTTACCTTTTTATCTTTGCCTGCTTCGGGTTCTTCCGTAAGAACATAATAGCTCGACTTCCATCGGGTAAGGTCGGTCAGCGTCAAGTGGAAGCGTACGGGCAGATGAGCCATTCCTTTGCTCAGTCCAAGCGAGAGGGTGAAAGGCAAATGCGTATGTACGCGGTCGTCGTAGGCCTTGAGTTGCGTGCCCACATTCTGTACCGAGGCCGAGAGTGAGAGGTCGTTGTCCTCATCGAGATAGTTGACTCCAAGGTCCACCGCCATAGCGATGGATGAATAGCCAGCAAGGTTGGAGAAGATGAATTTGAGGTTGGCTCCGCCACTCCAGCGGTCGGTAAGCAGATAGCTATATCCTGCCCCAACTACGAAGTCCTTGGCTGATACAGAGCCTATGACGTTGCCCACCTCGTCTGTCTCGTCCATCTTGCCAAAGTTCATGAGTTGCACTCCCGTGGCCAGAGTATGTCGTTCGCCAAAGGCTTTTACAAAGTGAGCCCCCATCCATGCGCTTCCGCTCGCATAGGTCATGAAGTTGAGCGCGAGCGATTTGTCGCTCACGTTGGCAAAGAGTGCGGGATTGGTCCATCCAGCCGATGGCGTGTCGTCAATGAGCGAAATGTTTTGCCCGCCGAGGGCTGCCGTATGGGTGGAGGTGGGGAGTTTCAACGTGTTGAACGATGAGGAATACTCTTGTGCTGCAGTGCTCAAGGGAAGCAGCATGATGAGCATCGTCAGGAACTTGTGGATCATTGTGATTCTTTGAGCTTGGTGGGTATTGCTTTGCAAAGGTACATTTTTTCTTGGGCTATGACAAATTGCGTGGCATTATATCTTAGCTCCTTGCGTGCACACGTACATGTCATTGGGGATAGTAACATATTTACTGCGATTACTCGGACTTTGAATCTGCTTTGATAATCAGTAATAATCGGAGTGTGCCAAGATACAGCGTTTCTTCGGGGTACGCAATCTCTCTCGGTGGTTATTCTCCTGTATTAGCACATTTCTAGATAATGCGAAATCGCAGTACCCTAACCAACCAGAAATACTCGCTAGCTTGAAATGTGTGGATGCACGTGTGCGAGGGCTGGGAAAATAAAAAAAGAGTGTACACAACTTGTACACTCTTCGGGATGGCTCGGCAGAAAGCTAACAACTTTGCATGAGCTTAATCTAGGTTGAGGCTCGGCAATCGATGCATGGCTTGTGTGGCCGAACAAATTTTAAACGAACGGAATCAGTGAATCGTTACTTCATGAATGCCCGTGGTGGTGCGAACAATCTCGTAGTCGTTGCCACACTCGGAAATTGCTTGCGGAGAAATGTAGGTGACGGTGCTAGGCACGTATACGCGCTTCAAGTTGGGGCAGCGCTCTATGGCATAGTCTTCTATGCGCTTGGTTCCCTCGGCCACAACAATCTCTTCGAGTTGGTTGAGGTAGTAGAGTGTGTTCTTGCTTATTGTCTCCATGGCACGAAGTTCCACGCGACGAATGCCCGAAGGCACGTAGTAGGGATATTCCTGCCCTTTATAGTAGACCACACCCTTGTATGATTCTAATTCTGTATTCTGTGGGTCTACCTGCACTTCTTCTAGATAGGGACACTTCTGAATGAGGTTCTCGGGATTGTCGCCAAAGGTGGTGATGTTGCGGCCTACGATGAGTTGCGTGATGCAATCGGGAATTTTCTCAGTGGGCTGGAACGACGATACTTGCAGACCGTTTATGCTGTAGGGGACCATGACGGATTCGTCGGTGGTAGACTTTATGCTTTGCACGTTCAGGCGACTGTTTAGGTAGCTGTATGTGAAGTGGTCGTCCTCGAACAGAGTGAAGTCCATGCGAATAGGCACGAGCGTCCCTTGGTACGAGCTAAGGTTGGAGGCTTTGTACTCGGCATTGTTGGTGGGGTCGCTTACATACCATTGACCATCGGCGTATACGTAGTTCCAAGCGTGTCCGCCTACGGAGACGAGCCATCCGTTGGCAATGAAGCAGGGGATACCTTGGGTGAGCAACATTGTCTTGAGTAGATTGGCATAACCCTGGCATACGCAGCGCTTGTTCTTGAATACTTCGTAGGGCAGGAGGTAAGAGGGCTCGCTCCAAGCATAGGTCATGTTTTTCGTAATCCAATTAAATATGTTGCGATAGGTCTTATATTCTCCTTCGTCTTTCAGATTCTTGTCTACAAAATCTTTGATTTCGGCAAACTGTGCGTCGGTGATTTCTGTTTCGCCCATCTCAAGAGCTTGCTTAGGGTTGACCTTTTGCAGTATTTGCCACACGGCTTGTGAACCATTGGCGCTAAGGGCCTGCGCACCATCAGGCTTAGGAAAGTTTGTGGTGGTGGTAGAGCTGAGCGAGGGTTGAACCGTAGGGACGGAAGTCGGGGTGAAGTTTTCGTCGACCGAATCGGTCTGGCAACCGACTAGCAAGAGGGCTGCGGGGAGAAGGAGGTAAGAGAGTTTCATTGAGTGAAAAAAGTTTTGTTGAGAGTAGCGGAATGCTCCGTGTTTTTCAGCCGCTAAGTTCGGCATTTATTCTGAGAATGCCAAGGAAACGAGTTGGAATTTTAGAGGTGGAATGTCATCCCTAGCTATGGCTACAGGTGTTTGTTCTGTGGGCGACTCCTCTCGCGTTGGCAGCAAACAGTACCTTCATTGCAAATAAAAAATGATTTTTATAGGAAGTGGGGGCGAACCGTCTCGGTTCGGATTGTCATGCGAGGCTCGATTCCGAAGCGGGGCAAGGCCACTCAATATATCTTACGCCACCTCGGGCATCGAGCCCTCCGTGTCGTGCCGAAGCGAGACGCTTCGCCCCCACTTCCTGTAAACTTACCTCTTGTCTGCTGCGATGCAGACGCGAGATGCTTCGCTCACATAACTAATATTGTTTGCTCACAACCAATATTGTTTGTCCACAAACAAAGCAAAGCAGGCGCTCCTCATGATGAGAAACGCCTGCTCTGAAAGAATCTTTGTCAGAAGACGATGGGGTTAGAAGATTACCTTCTGACCATCTACGATGTATACGCCCTTAGCAGTCTTGCTAACGCGACGGCCGCTGAGGTCGAAGATAGACTTCTGAGCCTTTACACCATTAGTAATAGTGGCGATGGCGGTGGGCAGACCATTGGTGAGGTCGAGCTCAAGAGTCTCGCCAGCCTTGATGTCGTAAGCCTTTACAATGTTGTTGTAACGTACCTTTACGGTACGATCTTCCTGGAGGTTGTTGGTCACCTTGGCAGAAGTAGCCTTACCATCGGTCCATTCTTCGTCAACGTTGTAGTTGCCCTGAGCCTTGAGACCCTTTACGCTACCATTAGGCCATGCTGAGGGGAGAGCGGGGAGGATAGTAATTACGTCGTCGTAGCTCTGGAGGAGCATTTCTGCTACACCGCTGGTGCAACCATAGTTACCATCGATCTGGAAAGGTGAGTGAGAGTCGAAGAGGTTGTAATAGCAACCACCATAGTTTGACATCTGGATAACGTAAGAACCAGAGTGCTTCAAGGCACGCGTGAGGTTGTAGTGAGCATTCTCACTGTCGAGTGCACGAGCGTAAGTGTTCGTCTGCCAACCCATTGACCAACCCGTTACGTCGCCGTTACGAGCGATCTGACCATTGTAAGCAGCCTGGAAGAATTTCACGCTGTCAGCGTCTGTAGCAAATGCGCTTACCTGATTGAAGGGGTAGAGACACATGAGGTGTGAGAGGTGACGGTGGCCCGATTCAGAGAGTGCATTGTTCTTCCATTCAGAGATACAAGGCTTTTTCTCGCTCCAATTTACACCGCCGGGGTTGTACTGCTCAATCCAGAGACCCTTGTCGAAGTTCTTGTAGAGGTCGTCGAGTTCTGCCATTTGTGCCGCAGTGATGGGCGATTCATCGCCGAGGGCTTCTTGAGCAAGATAGAGATCCTTTAAGCCTTGGTAAGCTGTTTGTTGAGCAAAGGCGGTAACATCGGAGGGTCCGTGTTCAGGACTCCATTCGCCCTTGATTTCATAGAGCCCCTTGCTGTCCTTTGTAGCGATGCTCTTTGTGAAGAGTGCATTTTGGTACATCACGGGGATGGCTCTCTTGAGGAAGTCACGGTCGAGGGTGTACTTGTAGTAGCGCCAGAGGTGGTCGCAATACCAAGCACCGAGTGTCTTGATCGAACCATTACACCAAGTGGTAGTACCACCGAAGATGTTGTTCTCAACGGCTACCGTCCAACCCTTAGCACCACTCTTAATGCGCTGTGCAAGAGCAACCCAAGGAGAGTTGGGGGCAGAGGCCATGTCGATGATGTGGTTGAGGAAAGGCAGGTGCATTTCGCTGAGGTTGGTGGGATCAGCAGGCCAGTAGTTCATCTGCACGTTGATGTCGGCGTGGATGTCGCAGTGCCAGAACTGGGTGTTAGAGCGGTCGTTCCAGATACCTTGCAAGTTGCTAGGAGCGTGGATAGAGCCGTCAAGGTTAGCACCAACTGTCATGTAGCGACCATACTGGAAGTAGAGCGATTCGAGATACAAACCATCGTTGGTTGTCTTGTTGGCATCGGTGGCATAGTACTTAACCAAGTCTTCTGTGGTCTTGTCGGTGCAAGGGGTAGCCAACTTCAAGTCTACGCGGTTCATGTAATTGCTGAAAGCTGCTACGTGGTCATTATAGAGCGTAGTGTAGTCTTTCGCAGAGGCAGCTGTTAAACGGTTCTGCACGGTAGTTGCAATGTCGGCAGCTGATTCTCCACTTACGCAGCCTTTCTTTGTCGCATCGTAGTCGGTGGCTGCAGCCATCATTACGTAAGCCCAATCGGCATTGGATACATGGATGCCATTTTCGTCGGTGGTGATGGTGGCTTCCTCGTTGGCCAATACTTTCATGGCTGTGTTGTAACTTACGGTGTTGAGTTTACCGCTAAAGGTGGCAGTGCCATTGGTATAAGTTACGTCACTTGCTTTAATCTGAGCGTCGGGCTGGTAAGTGAACTTCAAGTTTAGCTTATCAGTACCGTTGGCTTCATAGTGAGCTACGAGTACCTTATCGGTGGCTGAGGTAAAGTAGCGACGGGTATAGGTTGTAGCCTCGTCTGCGCTCTTATAGTTTACACCACCCACACCATTCATAATGTCAAGGTAGCGCACATAGCTCTTTGCGGGCTTGCTGTCATCGTTGAGTGAGAAATTGTTGCTCTTATCTACCACCATGATTGAACCAAAGTTTTGGTACCAACCACGTCCCTGCGCTTCTTGGTCTGAACCTGAACCACAATAGCCGTTAGTGCCTTCAAAGAGTGTCTTTTCGTTGAATTGGATTTCGTCCTTGTACAAACCACCACGAATGGTAGCACCAATCTGGCCATTACCCAAGGGAAGTGCATATTCCATCCAAGTGTCAGAGGCATTAGTGTGAGCCACGGGCACATTGTACCAAAGGGCGTAGTCGCTGATGTCGGTAGGACGAGTACCAGCCTCTACGGTGTTGAATTCTGCATAGATGAATTCATCATTGGGCACAATGGGGGTGATATAGAACTGTGAACCTTGGTCGCCATCTGCAGCCAATGAACTATTCCAAAGGGCGAGGTAGCCATCGCGGTTGTTGAGATAATTGTTGCTCGAACCTACCAATTTGATGTAGCTAGGCTGAGTTCCATCGAGTACAAAGGTGCCATCGAAATTCGTCGTAATGGTGCTATTGAGCTCATTGGTATCATACATATTGGTGCGAGCTGATCCTTCGCTACCCTTGATACCCAAAATCTTTCCCGCACTAGTGGTACCAGCAGAGATGAAACTGTATGTGTTGTCAGCATTCTTTATCAAGTGCCATAGACCATCGAGGCTAGAAGGGGCTTTGCTATTGCTGAGTGTTAAACCCTTGCTATCGGAATATCCGTTTTGCAGGCTTACGTATCCACCCTTACCATTCTTGATGGTGTAGTAAGTATCGAGTGAAGCTATGAAATTATCAGCTTCGTTCAACATGAACTGTGAGGGCTCAGAGGTCTTCTCCCAACGTACGATATTGTCGCCATCGCCTTGCATGTGCAGACTATTGCGGTTAGCTTCAGAGCAACTTTCATCGTAGATCATACAGTAGCCGTTGGTGGCTGAGGCTACTACGGTGTATACGCCAGCTTCATCTTTGCTGCTTACTAGGCTTACTGCTTTATTATTGGCTGTGGGGATGGGAGCTACATAGAGGTCATCACCAACGTTCTTCAATAGATATTTACCATTTTGGCCTTCCACCTTTTCAAAGACCCATAAGTGGTTCTTCATGTATTTACTTCCATTGCGACCCATGCTTGTGCCTTTGCTATACATGAAGAGGTTGGGGTATGCCTTGCTGCTAATGAAGAATTGCTTACCTTCAATCTCAGTGCCCTGACGGGTGCCTGTGTTGAGGGCTGCAAGAGCTGCTTCCAACTTCGTGATGGCTGCTTGCAAATCAGCCTTTGTGGTAGGAGTAGTAGCAGGGATTGCGTTTACCGCTTCTGTAGCATCAGCGTAGAAGTACTTGTAAGCGGCGGCGGCGCGAATCTGAGATACGAGATTGTCGTATTGGGCCTGCAAGTCTGCAAGCGTGTTGCTAGCTCCCTCGAAGTAGAGTTGGTTGCCTACGTCTCCTACGGTATACTCGCTGAGTTCCTTGCCTGCGCCTTGACCACCATACTGGTTCATGCATTGGCTTTGACCCTCACGCTGGAGCTCATAGTATTTGTTGGTCTTACCATTGATAATTCTCAGCTTTACAGCTCCTGACTTGGTAGCCGTGGTGGTGAATCGACTGCTTGTTGTGTTGAAGGCTACGTAGTTGCCGAGCTTGCTCTTTAGTATGAAGCTCGACTGTGTGCCGATTAGCTGAAACTGTGTGGCATCTGAAGAACTTGCCACGGTCAGCATATTTTTGCCTGCTCCTTGGTCGCCCAAGTAAGCACCCCCTGTCTGAAATTTGATGGGGTAGTACGTAGGGGCGTCCTCAGTACTTAAATCAGGCAACGAACTCTGTGCACCTGCCATAAGGAAGGCGAACAGGGCAAAGAAGAAAAGGGTAAATCTTCTCATAGTTGTTGTAGTGTTGATGAATTGATATTTGTAGATTTGTTGTTTTTCGTAGTTTACGAGAAAACCTTTGTATATTACGTATTCATTTTACATAAATTACGCCACAAATGTACAACATTTCTACCTTATTTGCAAGGTAAGGAGCGCATTTTAACTAAAAGAGAACCGCAAGGCAGAACATAATGCTCTGTCTTGCGGTTCTGATTGTTGGTATGCTGCTGTCTGAGAGGAAAAGCAAAAAAATGCCTCGGCGGTGAGGCCGAGGCATTGTATGAGGAGAGTTGATTCGCTCCTATATAAATAAAGGTGCGTTCCTATATAAAAGGTATGCTTCCTATAATAAATAAGGAATAGCACCCTTTGGAAGCAGATCTTGCGGGGCGGAGATTAGTGGCAGCAGGTGCAGGGCTTGAGTTGCTTGAAGAAGTCGTTGCCCTTATCGTCTACGAGGATGAATGCGGGGAAGTCTTCTACGGTAATCTTCCAGATAGCTTCCATGCCGAGTTCGGGATATTCCACGCAGTCGATGCTCTTGATGCTGCTCTGTGAGAGTACGGCTGCTACACCACCGATAGTGCCAAGGTAGAAACCGCCATGCTTCTTACAAGCTTCGGTTACGATGTCGCCGCGGTTGCCCTTGGCAATCATCACGAGTGAGCCACCATGATCCTGGAATTCGTCTACGTAGGGATCCATGCGGTTGGCAGTGGTGGGACCCATTGAGCCGCAGGGATAGCCAGCGGGAGTCTTGGCAGGTCCAGCATAGAGGATGGGATGATCCTTGAAGTACTGGGGCAAGTCTTCGCCAGCGTCGAGGCGTGCTTTGAGCTTGGCGTGAGCAATGTCGCGAGCCACGATGATGGTACCCTTGAGGCTTACGCGGGTGCTAACGGGATATTTGGTGAGTTCGGCACGTACGGCGTCAATACCCTTGTCGAGGTCGATTTCGATTCCCTTGCTTCCTTCGCCTGGATTGCGAAGTTCTTCGGGGATGAGCTCTGTGGGGTTCTCGTCCATCTTCTCGAGCCAAATACCATCCTTGTTGATTTTTGCCTTGATATTGCGGTCGGCCGAGCAACTTACGCCCATGCCGATAGGGCAACTAGCTCCATGGCGAGGAAGACGAATCACGCGGATGTCGTGAGCAAGATATTTACCACCAAACTGTGCGCCGAGCCCAATCTTGTGTGCTTCGTGAAGGAGTTTTTCTTCGAGGTCGATGTCGCGGAATGCGCGGCCTGTCTCGTCGCCCGTGGTGGGCAGATTGTCGTAGTATTTAATAGAGGCGAGCTTCACGGTGAGGAGGTTCTTCTCAGCGCTAGTGCCACCGATGACAAATGCAATGTGGTAGGGTGGACAAGCTGCTGTGCCGAGGCTCTTCATCTTCTCTACGAGGAAAGGAAGAAGGGTGCCTTCGTTCTGAATGGTAGCCTTGGTCATGGGGTAGAAGTAGGTCTTGTTGGCTGAGCCACCACCCTTAGCCACCATGATAAAGCGGTATTCATCGCCTTCGCAAGCCTCGATGTCGATTTGTGCGGGTAGGTTACAGCGAGTGTTCACCTCGTCGTACATGTTGAGGGGCGCATTTTGCGAATAGCGGAGGTTGTCTTGTGTATAAGTGTTGTATACGCCGCGGCTTAGGGCTTCTTCGTCCTCGAAGTCGGTCCATACGCGTTGTCCCTTTTCGCCGTGGATGATGGCCGTACCTGTGTCTTGGCAGAAAGGTAGGATTCCTTTCGCTGCAGTCTCGGCATTGCGCAGAAACTGCAGTGCAACGTATTTATCGTTTTCTGAAGCTTCGGGGTCGGAGAGGATCTTAGCCACCTGAAGGTTGTGCTCACGGCGGAGCATAAATTCCACATCGTGGAAAGCCTGCTGAGCCAACTGTGTGAGGGCTTCTTTGCTCACCTTGAGGATGGTTTTTCCTTCAAACTCGCTTGTGCTAACGCCTTCTTTGCCAAGGAGACGATACTCAGTGGTGTCCTTGCCCAATTGGAACATTGGGGCATACTTAAACTCTGGAGTTGTTGCCATTATAATGTCGTTATAGTAGAATATTTATGTTTACGAGGGCAAAGTTACACTTTTCAGTCTAAAGCTACACGTTTTGTACGTGGTTTTTTCGTGCATCTTCTTTCGTTGCAATAAGCCTTTGCTTGCGCGTAAAAAAAAGTTGCGCTCCAAGCCTCCTCCGGTTGAGGAAGCAAAGAGCGCAACTTGCGTAGAATCTATGTTTGAAAATGTGTATGAAAAGATTCTGTTTTATGCGGATTGTGGGATTACATCATGCCGCCCATGCCAGGGTTGGCCATAGGCATTTCGGGCTTGTCTTCCTTCTTATCGCAGATGACGCACTCTGTGGTGAGGAACATGCCTGCTACAGAGGCAGCGTTTTCGAGGGCTACGCGAGTAACCTTGGCAGGGTCTACCACACCCGCAGCGCGGAGGTCGCCAAACTCTTCAGTCTTAGCGTTGTAGCCATAATAGCCTTCGCCTTCGCGCACCTTATTAACGATGACCGCACCTTCAATACCTGCGTTGCGGCAGATTTGGCGCAGCGGTTCTTCAATGGCGCGACGGATGATGTTGATACCTGTTGTTTCGTCGGCATTGTCGCCCTTCATGTCTTCAAGCGCTTTCTGTGCACGGATGTAGGCTACGCCACCACCCGTTACGATGCCTTCTTCCACGGCAGCACGTGTAGCGCAGAGAGCGTCGTCACAACGATCTTTCTTTTCTTTTTGTTCCGTTTCACTTGCAGCACCCACTTCGAGCACGCATACACCGCCTGAGAGCTTAGCGAGACGTTCCTGGAGTTTTTCCTTGTCGTATGACGAGGTAGAGTTGCTAATCTCGTTTTTGATTTGGTTGATACGCTCCTTAATGTTTTCCTTGTCGCCCTTACCATTGACAATGGTGGTGTTCTCCTTAGAGATTGTCACCTTCTCAGCCGATCCGAGCATGTCGATTGTGGCCTGTTCGAGCTTCAAGCCCTTATCTTCGCTGATTACAACGCCGCCAGTAAGTACGGCAATATCTTCGAGCATGGCCTTGCGACGGTCACCGAATCCAGGAGCCTTAACAGCGCAAATCTTGAGTTGTGTGCGCAGACGGTTTACTACCAATGTGGTGAGTGCCTCACTATCTACGTCTTCAGCAATAACCAAGAGGGGACGGCCGCTCTGTACGGCGGGTTCTAGGATGGGCAAGAAGTCCTTGATGTTAGAAATCTTCTTATCGTAGATGAGGATATAAGGATTTTCCATTACACACTGCATCTTCTCCGTATCGGTCACGAAGTAAGCAGAGAGGTAGCCGCGGTCGAACTGCATACCTTCTACAGTCTTGAGCACAGTGTCACGACCCTTAGCGTCTTCAATGGTGATTACGCCATTTACGCTTACGGCGCGCATACCATCGGCAATGAGTTTACCAATTTCGGGGTCGTTGTTGGCAGAGATGGTTGCCACTTGCTCTATCTTGTCGTAGCTTTCGCCTACTTGTTCGCTTTGGCTCTTGATGCTTTCTACTACTTTGGCCACGGCCTTGTCGATACCGCGCTTTACGTCAAGCGGATTTGCACCGGCTGCCACATTCTTCATTCCTTCGGTAAGGATGGCTTGTGTCAGTACGGTGGCAGTAGTGGTACCATCGCCAGCGTCGTCGCCAGTCTTTGAAGCTACGCTCTTAACGAGTTGTGCACCAGCATTGGCAAAAGCATCTTCTAGTTCAATCTCTTTGGCCACGCTCACACCATCTTTGGTAATGCGAGGAGCACCAAACTTTTTGTCGATGACCACGTTGCGGCCTTTCGGACCGAGTGTTACCTTTACTGCATTGGCGAGGGCATCAGCACCTTCGCGCAGACGCTCACGGGCGTCAACATCATATACTATTTCTTTAGCCATGATTTTGTTCTGATTTTAGAATTGTGGATTGTGTGTGGTGAGGGGGGATTATGCCAATACAGCGAGCACATCGCTCTGACGCATAATCAAATATTTTTCGCCATCGAGTTCCACCTCGGTACCCGAATATTTACCGTAAAGTACGGTGTCGCCAGTCTTGAGCACCATTTCTTCGTCCTTGGTGCCATTGCCCACGGCGAGCACTTCGCCCTGAAGTGGTTTTTCTTTGGCTGTGTCAGGAATGATGATACCACCAGCAGTCTTTTCTTCTGCGGGAGCGGGCTTAATCAGCACGCGGTCAGCTAACGGTTTGATGTTCATAATAGCTTATTTTTTTGTTTTGTTTATTTGTTTCAATGGGGTGCTCATCCATTTCTCTTGGGTGAACGCTTTTATTTATGCCAAAAGCGTGCCAAAGTATGGATAGAATGGAAAGTTTTTTCTCCTTGCGGATTTTGTCAGAGGAAGTGACAGGTTGTCAGCACTGATTGAGGGTCAGTGGATATTGCCCTAATGTCGTATGTTTGCCCATTTCCATTCGTGAAAGCACATCCGCAATACCATACAAATCCCATCATCAGAATTTATAGAACCACCCTTAATTCTTTTTTTTCCTTCTTTGTACTAGGTGAGCTTTCCCTTATTTAGTTTCCTCAGTGCGAAGATACGGCCTTTCTTTAGGACACGAAAATCATCTCTTTGCATAGATGAAAAATCCACTTGGGAATGGCGGATTTCGTAAGCATCGAACAGATTGCTCCGAACTTCGTCATTATCAAGCTAAAACCTAGGTTCTCCCGTTTCTACTTGAAGACTTTCCCATCGTTCACCGGGCGGTGAACGATCAGTCACTGGGCGTTGAACGATCAGTCACTGGGCGGTGAACGTACAGTCACTGGGCGGTGAACGACGGAATGATGGGCATCTGTAAATGGAAAGATGGGCATCTGAGAATGGCAAGACTTACATCTGTGGACGGCATGTAAGTCACTCTTCTCATCATACAACAGAAAAAAATCTGCTGCCCCCTGATTACCGAGGGCATGCTTACGCGCGCGTTATATATATAGGAGTAAACTTGCATTGCACTCGGTTTGCACTAACTCTCACTTCGCGCAAGTTAGGCTGCACCTCGGCAAAACAAAATAAAAGCAAGCTTTTCTTTTGCATTGCGCTCGGTTTGCACTAACTCTCAGCATAGCTGCAAGTTAGGCTGCACCTCGGCAATATAAAACAAAAGCGAGCTTTCGTTTTGTATTGCGCTCGGTTTGCACTAACTCTCGCTTCGCGCAAGTTAGGCTGCACCTCGGCAAAACAAAATAAAAGCAAGCTTTTCTTTTGCATTGCGCTCGGTTTGCACTAACTCTCAGCATGGCTGCAAGTTAGGCTGCACCTCGGCAATATAAAATAAAAGCAAGCTTTTCTTTTGCATTGCGCTCGGTTTGCACTAACTTTGTCCTCGAAATAAAACAGAAATAAAATTGCGTTCGTCCGAACTATTTGAAAAGGAATGGTGCGATATGGTGTTTGACCATCGCAACAAAGTCTATGGGGCCTATCGATTGCGTGAGCAGACGGGCTCCCGCTACCTGCGTGCATTGGGCATAGTAGGTGGATTCTTTGTTTCCATCGGACTCGTCTGCGGGGGTATGGCTCTCTATAATCATATAGTCAATGCTCGCGCTATGAAAGAGGCTGAGGATGCTTTTGCACAAAAGCCCTCTGACTTGAAAGAGGGTTATAAGGTGAAGTTCCTTGCTACTGCCCGTCAGGCACCTACGGTGAGGATGAAGCCGGGAGCAAAATCGGGTACACCACGTATCGTGGATGGACTTCCACCGCTCGAGACGATTGGTACAGACGGACCGATTGACTATGACCCGCAAGAACAGGTGATTACTACTCCTATCGTAGATACTACGGGGATTCATGATGAAACCTTACCCATCGCTAAACAGAAGGTGGTGCCCACGGAGCAGATATCACAAATGCCGGAGTTCCCTGGCGGACTGCGAGCGTTTATGCAGTGGATGGACGCCCACATTGTGTATCCGCAGAGTTGTATTGATGAGAAACGACAAGGCTCTATCACACTGACTTTCATTGTCAACGAGAAGGGGTATGCCACGGATTTCGAGGTAAAAAATGCTTTTGATACTCGTATTTACCGTTCGGCAATGGATGCTCTCAAGACGATGCCCAAATGGAAGCCCGGTACAGACGATAAGGGCGACCCTACACCGGTGAGGATTACGATGCCCGTGGATTTTAAACTCTAAGAGTGGGGAGGCGTATCAAGTATAAATTATTACGTTTTGGCAAGAGCCGATTTACAACTTACCTTTTGTGTGAGATTACAAACGAGTATGGGGGCGTCGCGTCCTTTGGTAGACTCTAGGTAGACTTCTTTATCCCCTCTGATATTATTAATAATATGAACATTGAAATAGATGCATCGTCGGGCTTTTGTTTCGGCGTGACTACGGCTATACGCAAGGCAGAAGAGGAGTTGGCGCTTTCGCCTACGCTCTGCTGCTTGGGAGACATCGTGCATAATGGAAGCGAATGCGAACGCTTGCGCGAATTGGGACTCCAAACCATAGATCATGATGCACTTTATCATCTGCCAAAGGGCACTAAAGTGTTGCTGCGAGCTCACGGCGAGCCACCTGCCACGTACGATATGGCGCGAGATCGTGGTATTTGCCTTATCGATGCCACGTGTCCTGTGGTGCTGCAACTTCAGAAACGCATTAAGAAAGTCTATTCCGAGTCCGACCATCCGCAAATTGTCATTTACGGTAAGCGTGGTCATGCCGAGGTATTAGGACTTGTGGGGCAGACCAATGGTGAAGCCATAGTGATAGAGGATGTGAAGGAGGCAGCACAACTCGACTTTAGCAAATCAATTGCCCTGTTCTCTCAGACTACGAAACCGCTCGAGGGCTTTCGTCGTATCGTAGACTATATCACGATGCATATTCAGGCTCCTGCCGAGTTTCGATATTTCGACACAATCTGTCGGCAAGTGGCCAACCGATTGCCTAATATTCGTACGTTTGCTTCGCGCCACGATGTGGTGGTGTTTGTCTGCGGACTGAAAAGCTCTAACGGACGTGTGCTCCATGAGGCTTGTCGCCAGGTGAACGAGCGTTCTTACTTGGTCGATACGCCTGAGGCTATTCGTCGAGAATGGTTTGAAGGGGTGAAGAGCGTAGGCATCTGCGGTGCCACCTCCACACCGAAGTGGCTGATGGAGAAATGTGCAGAACGTATTAAGGAATTTAAATAATGGTGGTTTGCGGGCTATGTGAGTGAATTTACTATCAAACATGGTGCAAGGCGAATGCAATCAAGTTTGCTTGAATTGCTGAGCCGCAGCCCATGTTATCAAAGAAAAAACGATTCCAAGCCCATGCAATTCACGCGTCAGAATAAGACACCTTATAGTCAGAATAAGACACCTTATATTTTAGAATGAATAGAACTACCATAATACATTTCTGCGTAAGAAAAGTAAGTAGTAAATAAATCCGATAAGAGAGGGTGTGTATGTAATGCTGACGCAAGACGCGTCGCCCACGGAAAAGGAGAGATGTTCCCCTATTCTGTAGGCGACGCGTCTTGCGTCAGCATTACATAATACAGCTATTGTCAGCTGGCATTATGCTTAATTATTGATGTAGGGCAGTGTTGCGTAGTCGCGGCTATAACGAAGCATCTGTTGGTCGTAAGGCTCGGAATAGTCGAGTGTGACCTCGGTAATATTTCCTTCAGCATCGCGAGTGGCATGGTAGACGGGATTGATAAATCCCTTGTAGGGCGAGAGGTGAAGCTTCTCATATCGGGCAAGGATTTCCTTGTGCAGCACAGGATCGACCTTAACGCCATAGTTTTCTACGAGTTGGCGGGCAGCTTCATAGTCTCCCTCGCTCTTGATGCGCTGAATCTCGGCGAGCAGTCGGCCGAAAAGCTGACGCAAGGCCGCATAGTCGTTGATGCGCACGAAGGTTTTGCCGTGGTGCTTCACGAGTTCCACCACGCGGTCTTTGCGTCCGTGCTCGTAAGCCCAATTCGCTATGAGAGCACGGTTGCGCATGTGTGCCTCTTCGATGTTGTTCCCTGGTTTGATGCGGACGAGTTGTGTCATGAGCCCGTTCATCATATATGTATAATATTGGCTTTTGTAAGCATCAAGATTAGGGGTAAGTCCGAGGTCTACGAGTTTTTGGTCGGCCACGTAGTAAAGTCCAAACAAGTCGGCACGAGCTTCCTCAATGGTCGAGCCATAAGCCTTCAGTGTGTCGGGGTCGGTGCCAGGCAGCAGTCGACCGCTACCATGACCTAGGCATTCATGGAGGTCGGTGTGCAAGTCGTCGCAAGCATCACCATAGCGATTGATGAGTTCACGCGTTGCATCGTCGATGACAAACTCTTTGTCCATGCCGCTACCATGTGCGGCCTTGTTGTAAGCATCTGTTAGGTTGCCAATGGTCACGCTCTTAGATCCAAACTCTCGACGCACCCAGTCAGAGTTGGGCAAGTTGATACCGATAGCTGTAGAAGGATAGAGATCGCCGCCGAGAATGGCCGCCGTAATGACCTTGGCCGAAACGCCTTTTACCTTTTCTTTCTTAAACTCTGGGGCTACGGGCGAATGGTCTTCAAACCATTGCGCATTTGCTGAAAGTTTTTCTGTGCGCTCCGTTGCTGCGAGATTCTTAAAGTTGACGATTGCTTCCCACGAAGCTTTCATTCCTAGAGGGTCGCCATAAGATTCTGTGAAATAGTTGGTAAAGTCTACAAGGCTTTTCGTGTCCTTGAGCCAATGGATGGAATAATCGTCGAAAGTGCGCAAATCGCCAGTGCGGTAAGTCTCCACCAGAAGGTCGATTACGCGTTGTTGTTCGGGAGTGTCGGCAAAGGGACGTGCTTTTAGCAAAAAGTAAACAATGCGCTCAATGGCACTTGTGTACATTCCTCCCACGCGCCATACGCGTTCGCTCAAAAGTCCGAGGTCGTTGCGTTCCAAACGGCTATTCATTCCCATCATGATAGGACGCGGATCGGCAGCAGGCTTGCGTTGTGTATAAAATTCCTCAGCTTCGGCCTGTGTGATACCAGGTGCATAATAGTTGCATGCCGAAGTCTGCACAAGGTCATCGCCATCCTTTTGGTTGACACGCATAGGCATTACCGAAGGATCAAAAATTACGGGGAATATTTCGTCGCAGAGTTCGTCGACAGTCTGTCCATCTGTCAGCGGAAGCTGACCATTTGGCACTTTCTTGAGTTCGGCACGAAATTCGTCAGCTTGAAATTCGGGTATGAATTTCTCGCAGCCGTAATGATGATGAATGCCAGAGGAAAACCATACTCGTTTTAGATAGGTGGATAGTCCTTGGAAGAAAGCACTCTTGCGGTTGCCCTGGTAGTGAGTATAGACAGCTTCGAGCATACGGCGGATGCGTAGGTTGTAGCGTCCGTTTTGGTCGAATAATATGTCGCGTCCTTCGAGAGCAGCTTCTTGCAGGTAATAGATAAATGTTTTCTCTTTTAAGGTAAGGCGTTCGAAACCTTCCACCTTATAGCGAAGCATTTGGATGTCGGCAAACTGTTCGTCGGTATACTTGAAGTTGTCCGTCGTTTGTGCTTGACATCCTAGGCTTGCTGTGGCTAGGATGAGCGTACTGATGGATTTTTTCATAAAGAGGAGAGTGATGTGTGACCTATTAATAAAGCCTTTGTTAATATTCTTTGCAAAGATAGTGCAAACCGAGAGTAATACAAAACAAGCTTGCTTGTTTTTATTACCGAGGTGCCTCCTATCTCTATATAAAAAACAACAAAAATCCCCACGTTGCCTGCGCCAAAATATGGAACTTGAAGCTAAGAAGCTAGCGCAAGGACAATCGTGGGGTGTGTGGAGTGACTTGCCTATGAAGAAGTCTGCCACGTAAAGTTTTCCCAATCTCTATAAATTATTCTGACTATTGCATGAAAAAGTGTTCTGATAAAAAAGATGTAGTAATTGTTGGGAAATCTATTCTATGATTTAGAAATTGCAGTGTTGAATCCGCGGGTTGGGGAAAAACTCAGAGAAGTTCAAATTTCTCTTTGAGTTTGCTAAAATATCGGCGCGATACCATGATGTCGAAATCGTCGAAAGGAGGACAGAGACGGCAGCGCTGTGTCTTGTTCTCCACCGCAGCAAGGTAAGTAATGTTTACGATGCACGTGTTACTTATTCTCACGAAAGCAGAGTGAAGAGTTATGAGGTCCTCGGCTGTGACACCTCTTTTGAGCAGATGTGTGGAACGATCTGTGAGGGTAAGTTGCCAAGAGCGTTGTGAGCTATTGTAGGCAAATAGGAGCACCTCTTCCATTGTGACGAGCAAGAGTTCGCTCACTGTCTGCATGGCCATCTTGTGGGGAGTCTCATCAAGCGCAAGGCGCTTCATGGTTCCTTTCTCGTTGGCGTCCTGTACCAATCTATCCACCACGATGCGCAGTTCGCTACGCTTATAGGGCTTCAGCAGATAATCGAAAGCCGAAAGGCGTATGGCATTGATCATATAATCGGAGAAGGCGGTGTAGAATACCACGCGGAAAGAGAAGTTTACCTTCGGGCGGATGGAGTCGAGAAATTCTAATCCCGACTTTCCAGGCACTTCTACATCGAGAAACAAAACATCGGGTTGTAGCTCTATGAGAGGCAACGTGGCTTCCGTATACGATTGAAAGGTATGTACGCTGCTAAATTCGGGCAGACTGCTCAGGTCGTTGGCTAGCGTTTGGAGTGCGCTAGGGTTGTCGTCGACGACGAATGCGGTGAAAACTTTGCTGTTGCTCATGAGACGAGGTGAATGAAGGGTTAGGGTGGATAGTGAATTGTTAAGGAATGGTGTTTTCTTTGTTTGAGATTTATGGTGCAAATGTACAATGTTTTTCTTTGTTTTTTTTCATCGTTTTTAGTGATATTGCATAAGCGGTGCAAAATCTGTATTAGATGGTTTAATTTTACGTATGAATGGGTTAAAGATTTTTCTTGACTTTGTGCTTTGGATGTGGAAAAAGAAGAAAAGTGCGTCCTCTGGGAGAACACACTTTTTGTTTGTATTTGAGTGATTGCTTATCTCAGAACACTAGTTAAGCGAAACGTTCTAATGCTTTTCGTGCACACTCATACCCTTCGTTATAGAGTGCGGTGAGTTTTTCTGTATTGTTTTCTAATCGTCCCACTTCCAAGGGGCGTTCAGGGCGAATGGCTAAAATGCGGCCTTCCTCTTCGAGACGATCTACAAGTTCGAGCTGCGCATTATAGATGGCATGGCGCTTGGAAAGTAGCAAGCGCAGACGGGGAAAACGGCGGTAGATGTATTTCGGTATTTTTAAATCACGTGACGTTTCTCGATAACCGCGATTGCGTGTGAGTACGACCACGTTGAACGTGTGACCTCGCTCTATCGCGCGCTCCACGGGGATGGAGTCGGCGATTCCTCCATCCAGCATGGGCTGATGGTCAATCCATACGATTGGACACACATAGGGCAATGAAGAAGATGCTTTTGCAATGTTAACCAATCGTTCCTCGTCGTGATTTTCTGAAAGGTAGCATGCCTTTCCCGTAAGGCAGTTTGTTGTGACCATCTCAAATTCCATAGGGTTGGCAAAGCACGCATCGTAGTCGAAGGGAAGAATCTCATTGGGGATGGTATCGTATATCAGCTTGCGATCGAGAATGCTGTGTTGCGTCCAAAGGTATTTCATGCCGATGTAGCGATACTTCTCCAGTAAGTCGACGTTGGTCTGCTTGGCACGGCCGCGTTGTTGGCTCTTATACGAAAGTCCGTTGCATGCTCCTGCCGAAACACTTACGCAGTAAGGAAAGGTTATCTGGTTGTCAAGGAAAAAATCGAGCACACCCGAAGTAAACACCCCACGCATGCCCCCACCTTCGAGCACGAGGCCCGTGTTTTCTGGAAGAGTGACAGACATAATGCAACAGTTTTGTAAGAAATCTGTGCAAAGATACGCTATTTCAAAAGAAAATCAGTAATTTTGCCTAGAATAATTGGTGCAAATAGTAGTTTATAGTTTGGAGGTTATGAGGTTATAAAGTAACCTTGAGACTCCTTGAAGTCCTCAAAGAGTAACATTACTCATGTTTCGGATTCAGCACGCTCATACTAAATCCGAAACTTAAATAACATTATAACCTAATAAACTCAAAATTCAAAACCTAATAAAAGGTATGTTATTTTCAAAAGAAACTTATGTACAGCGCCGTCGCGAGCTGCGCGAGCTCGTGGGTAGCGGATTGATTCTGCTGTTTGGCAACAACGATAGCCCCAACAACTATCCTTCTAATGTCTACAAATTCCGTCAGGATAGTGCTTTCCTTTATTTCTATGGACAGCATCGTGATGGCCTTGTGGGTGTGATTGATGCCGACTCAGGCAATGAAGTGCTTATTGGCAACGATATAGATATTGACGATATCGTATGGTATGGTTCTGTCACTTCTGTGGCCGAAATGGCACACGAGAGCGGAGTTGGTGCTTCGGCTCCGATGACGAAATTGGCAGAAATAGTGGAACATGCCCGCAAAGACGGTCGTCCCATTCACTTCCTTCCGCCCTATCGCCACGATACGATGATGCAGATTATGGATCTATTGGGCATTCATCCTAGTGAACAGCGCGAAAAGGCTTCTCTCTCTCTGATTAAGGCAGTGGTGAAACTTCGCTCCATTAAGAGTGCTGAGGAAATAGAAGAATTAGAACGTGCGTCGGTCATAGGTTATAAGATGCACACTATGGCTATGCGCTTGGCACGACCGGGCGTGACCGAACAGTATATTGGCGGTGTGCTCGATGGTATTGCCTCAAGCTATGGCGCTCAAGTATCGTTCCCTAGCATCGTATCGATGCATGGAGAAATTCTCCATGGCTATCCCTCCCCCCGTGCTCTCGAAGCAGGCCGACTCCTTCTTGTAGATGCTGGTGCTGAAACCAACGAAAACTATTGTTCTGACCATACACGCACCACGCCAATCAGTGGAAAGTTTACGCAGAAGCAGAAGGACATCTACAGCATCGTGGCAGACTGTCATGACCTCGCTCTGACCAATGCTCGTCCAGGCGTACGTTGGTGGGATGTTCACATGGACGTATGTACTCTTATGACCGATCGTCTGAAAGAACTTGGCCTTATGAAGGGCGATACTGAGGCTGCTGTAAAGGCTGGCGCTCATGCGCTGTTCCTTCCCCACGGACTTGGCCATATGATGGGTATGGACGTACACGATATGGAAGGTCTTGGTCAAACTTATGTGGGCTTCGATGAAGAAACGCGTCCTTCTACGCAGTTTGGCACCAATGCCCTACGTTTCGGACGTCGTCTGGAACCAGGTCACGTTGTAACTGATGAGCCTGGTATTTACTTCATACCCGCCCTCATCGATGATTGGCGTAAGAATGGTACGAACGCTGAGTTCCTCAATTTCGACAAGATTGATGAATATCGCGACTTCGGTGGCATTCGTATCGAAGACGATGTGCTTATCACAGCCGATGGATGTCGCTTCCTCGGTAAGGAGCGCATTCCTTATCATATTGACGATGTGGAGCGTTTCATCGAAGAACATCAAGACGAGGCGCCTGAAGTGTATTAGGGAGTTTATGAGTTTAGCATATGCTTTTCCACTCCTTTATATTATAATAAGGTGTACTCTTAACTTCTAAACTTTCCAACTTCTCAACTCTACTCTAAACAATAATACAAACCAAATAACAACACAAATTTATCCATTATCGAATGAAAAAGACTCTCCTCATTGCAATGGCAGTATGTTGCCTGTTGCCAGGAAGCCTTTCGGCGCGCAAAAAAGCGCCCGAGGCAAAGAAAGACGAAGTGACCTTTACCACCATTAAGGCCAATCCTATCACTTCTATCAAGGACCAGAATCAGAGCGGTACCTGCTGGGCATACTCTTCACTTGGCTTCTTCGAGGCTGAACTCTTACGTATGGGCAAAGGCACACACGACCTCTGCGAATCTTTCCTTGTATACAATACATATATGGATCGTGCCGATAAGGCTATCCGTACTCACGGTGATGTGAGCTTCTCACAGGGTGGCTCTTTCTATGATGCTGTATATTGCATGAAGCATTATGGTATGGTGCCCCAAAGCGCTATGCCTGCTCCTGGTACACTCTACGGCGATAGCCTTTTCAATTTCAACCAACTCGACGCAATGACCACAGCCTATGTGGGAAGCATTGCGAAGGGCAAGCTCAATAAAATCTCTCCTAATTGGAAACAAGGACTTTTTGATATCTATAAAGGCTATTTCGGCGAACTTCCTAAAGAAGTAAAGGCTGAAGATGGTAAGACTTATACTCCTCAGAAGTATGTGACCGACTACCTCGGTCTGAACATGGACGACTACGTTTCGCTCACCTCTTACACTCACCATCCTTTCTACTCTAAGTTTATTATCGAAGTCCAGGATAACTGGCGCTGGGCAGAGAGCTACAACCTCCCCCTCAACGAGTTTATGCAGGTGATGGAAGAGGCCGTAAAGAATGGTTACACTTTCGCTTGGGGTGCCGACGTTACAGAAGAATACTTTGGCCGTCGTAATGGTAAGGACTATGCCTACGTGCCCAAGAACCTCAAGGTGCGTGACCTCACAGGTTCCGACGCTGCTCGTTGGGGTGGTACCATAAGCACGGGTGCTCAAGTTCCCTCTAATGATGAACTCACTATTACTCAGGATCTTCGTCAGCTCGGTTATGACAACTGGGAAACCACTGACGACCATGGCATGGTAATCTATGGATTGGCCAAGGATAACAATGGTCGCGAATATTTCATGGTGAAGAATTCATGGGGCGACTATGGTAAGTATCATGGCATGTTCTATGCTTCTAAGGCTTATGTGGCCTACAAGACCATGAACATCCTCATCAACAAGAAGGCTATCCCTGCAGCTATTGCCAAGAAGTTGGGCCTCTAATACGTTGATCTCTCACACTTTATAAAACATAAATGGCGAACCGAAAGTTACTCTTGCTTTCGGTTCGCCTTTTTGGTAAAAAACACAGCAAAATCGCTCTATAAACAGCAATTTATCTGCCTTTCGTTTTGTCCTTCCCTCTCCTTTCATTACCTTTACACACTATTATATATTAATAAGCATACTACCTATGGCATTAGAAAAGACACTAGTGTTGCTCAAGCCCTGCACGATGCAGCGCGGCTTAGCAGGCGAAATTATTAGCATTTTCGAAAAGAAAGGACTACAGATATGCGGTATGAAACTGATGCAACTCACTGACGAGATGCTGACAGAACATTATGCCCACTTGAGCGGAAAGCCCTTCTTCCAACAGATTAAGGACTCCATGATGGTAGCCCCTGTGGTGGCCCTTTGTCTCAAAGGCGTAGATGCAGTAGCTGCAGTGCGCGCGCTGGCAGGGCCTACGAACGGACGCAATGCAGCGCCTGGCACGATACGCGGCACGTACTGTATGAGTTTTCAAGAGAACATTGTACATGCTTCCGACTCTAAGGAGACGGCTGAAGTAGAACTGAAGCGCTTCTTCCGCGACGACGAGATAATTGAGTGGAAGCAGGCCACGTTCCCTTATCTCTACGCTGCTGACGAGTTTTAGTAGCAATCCTCTTTTGGGCAGAACTTCAATAGGTCAGCCCAAACTTATAAGACACAACTAAACTACCGATGAACACGTTTCCCCACAGATTATTCACGCTTTTGCTCCTCCTCTTTTGTTTTACCTTAGGGGCAAAAGCGCGTACTTTTATACTCCCTACTGACACGGTGAAGACGGATAGCCTAAAGACGAAACCGACCAAAGAGCGCCAGCGCGACTTGGGCGAAGCCACGGTTACGGCCACGCGCTTGGTGTTTGTTACCAAGAAGGATACCGTCATCTACGATATGGACGCGCTGGGAGCAACGAAAGGCGACATGCTGCAAGACATGATAAGCCGTATGCCTGGACTTGAGATAAAGAATGGTGCCCTCTACTATCGCGGTAAGGCCGTAACCCGTGTGCAAGTGAACGGCACCGACTTTGAGCGCGGTGATACAAAGAAGGCATTGCAAAACCTTCCAGCTTACATCATTAAAAACGTAAAAGCTTACGAGGACCTCACCGACCAAGCCAAGGTGACGGGCATCGATAATGGCGATCGTGAACAGGTGGTGAACGTTATCTTAAAGAAGAAGTACTTGGGCGCGTGGACTGGCAATGTCGACCTCGGCTATGGCACCGACCACCGTTGGCGCTATCGTGGCTTTGCCAACACCTTTACCGAACACTCTCGCGTGAGTGCATACGGAGGTTTTACCAATACGGGACAGTATCAAAGTGCCACCGATGAGGGTATGTGGAACGAAAATGGCGGTGCTGGAAGTAGTTCGGGTGACACGCGTTATATGCAGCCCGGCCTTTCGTTTATGTGGAACAATGGTAAGCAGCGAGGCGACAAGGGCTACTTCATGGTAGACGGCAGCGGCGGTTGGGACTATCGTGGCCACCACGATGAGAGCCGTCAGTTGACCGAAAACTTCCTCGATGACGGTACAAGAACGACTCGTATGGAACACATGACGACCAAAAACGATGAGCGCATCTGGCGCATTAATCTCTCGCTCACGTGGCAAGCTACGAAGTGGACCTATTTAGAGTATCGTCCTCATTATTCCTACAACTCCTACAAAGACCGTTCGCACGAACAAGAATCGCAATGGAACGGAGGATTTGCCGACAATTCCCTTTCGCCCCTCGATTCACTGCTTCATCACCCCACAGCGGGTTGGCCCCTTAACAGCGCACAAGCGCAAGCCAACACCTTGATGCTCGACGAGAGCCTATCTGATAAAGGTACGCACTACACACAGCACTACCTCTATTTTACACAACGCTTGAGCGAAAACAATTGGCGCTTGAGCTTGATGAGCAACATCGGTTATCGTTATGGCGATGAAAAGGCGAACGACCTGAAGCAGTACACGCAGTATCAAACGTCGCAGACCTCACAGGTCGATCCGCTTTACAATCGCTATTCACGCACGGCCTCTCACGACTTTGACTTTTCAAATTACGTATTCTTAGACGCTCCCATACCTGGTCTGCAGTCCTTCCGCTTTACGTATGGCACACAAATCAACCGTTCGCACAGCATAGCCGATGCTTATCGTTTAGAACGCTTGGGCGGCAGTTTTGCCAATTTCAACGACTACTTGCCTCTGATAGGCACACTTCCCACTGAAGCAGGTTGGCAAGCCACAGCGCGTGACCCTGAGCTGACGCTCGACCAACTGACGCTCTCGCGCCAACATTCGTTTCAGAACAACTTGATATTTAAGAAGAAAGGTCTCACGCTCGACTTGAGCAATACCTATACATTGGTGTACGACCGCCTTGAATACGTCAAGGGTGACTACGACCCACTTTACCCATCGCGCCACAGTGGCCTTTATCGCTTAGGACTAAACACACGTTATGAGACGGACTCTATCGGCACTTTCACGTTCTCCTATAATTATTACACCAGCAATCCTTTGTTGTTGCAAACAATCACGTTGCCCGACATGAGCAATCCGCTCTACCTCTCGTTGGGTAATCCCGACCTCAAGAAGCGTCACGTACATGTTGCATCAATGGGCTATCAAATGAATATGAAGCACGGTCGCATGTTTTCAATGGGCCACACCTTTACGTTTCAAGACAACGAAGTGACCACCCGCTCGCGCTTCGATAAACAGACGGGTGTAACGACCACCGAACGTGTCAACCTCCCCAAGGGGTCGTGGAACTACTCGCCCAATTTGAACTTCTCAACTCCGTTGGATAAGAAGCAGTTAGTCAACTTCTCCAGCTCCGTTTATTACTCGCTCACCAAAGGACGTGCCTACACCATCGGTACGACAGCTGAGGCTGAACTCTACGACCAGACGAATCATCAACTCTACGTGATGGGAGGCATCAATGCCCGTCTGGGAAAGTGGGTGTTAGGCTTAGATAATATGTGTATGTATCGCACCATAGCGCGCAGCACCGAGGTATATGACAATGTGAGCAGTTTCATGAACGTGCTTGACTTTAACGTACAGTACACCTTGCCATGGAACATGGTCGTCAAGTCGAACCTTCAGAGCAATCGCTTCCACAACAGTGGAGGCTATGTTATTCACCCTTGGCGCACGATATGGAATGCTTCTATTGAGCAGTCCTTCTTACGCGATAAGTCGTTGGCCGTCACACTCGAAGCTTCTGACTTGCTCAATCAGCGTGACCAAACGTTTACGTCAGTTGACGTCAACTCTCGCTATTCAGGTTGGAGTAAGTGCGTTCATCGCTACTTCATGCTACACGTAATTTATCGATTTAGTACGAAGAAGGGGTAGTAAGCGGTTTGCAAAAGCAAATGTAAAGTACCTTATATTGGCTGTATGGTGAAATATATTCGTCTTGCACGATAATTCTAACACGCGCGGCCTAATGTCCTAATGTCTCGAACGCAAGCTCACCTGGGGGCGACGCGTCCCCGCGTCGGAAGCAAATATTTACAACTATTGCTGTCTGCTAAAAGTTTTCGACCGATATAATTTAGGGCTGGATTCCTCGCTTGGAATCCAGCCCTAATTTGACCTATACGCCTGAATTTACTATCAAACATGGTGCAAGGCGAATGCAATCAAGTTTGCTTGAATTGCTGAGCCGCAGCCCATGTTCTCAAAGAAAAAGGCGCTTTCAAGCCCATGCAAATCGCACATCAGAATTAGGTACCATAAATCTCAGAATTTATAGAACCACCCTTATATGTATAGATAACCTTGAGTTGGCGAGGCTTTCGACAGAATGGCCGAGCTATGCCAGCCATCTGTCTTGCCCGATACATTGCTTTATTGCGGGATGGTCACCGTATTGAATTCTTTCACGTCGGGTGTGGTGTGCTGTTCGTGGATAATCTTCACTAATTCTTTTACCTTATCGGGGTATTGAGCCGATAGATCATGGTCTTCGTGAATGTCTGTGGCCAGATTGAACAATTTACACTTACCACTTACCACGTAGAGTTTCCAATCGCCTTGGCGTACAGCCATTTGGTTGGTCTCGTGAAATTCCCAATAGAGAAAGTCGTGCTCCTTCTGTTCGCTATTGTTGCCCAATAGTGTTGGAGCAAACGATATCCCATCGAACCAATCGTTGGTTAGCTTCTTATTGCCGAAATGTTCCGTGTAGTCCTTTTGTCCGATGAGGTCGCAGAAGGTAGGCATGATGTCATAGAAAGCTAGCATGTGGTCGTTGACCTGTCCGCTCTTGATATGTCCTGGCCAACGCACGATGAAAGGAATACGTATACCCCCTTCTAGGCATGAGCGCTTCTTGCCTTGCAGTTTGCCGTCGCGTCCGAAGAAGTCGGGATCGGCGCCACCTTCCTCATGCGGTCCATTGTCTGACGAGAAAATCACGATAGTGTTGTCCTCTAGTCCTTTCTCTTTAAGCTTTGCCATAATTTCGCCCACGTAGGCATCGAGGCGGGTAATCATGGCTGCAAACTGAGCGTGTGTGTTGACTGTGGCATGGTAACGATCCGTTCCAGCAAAGGTCTTGTCGTTGCAGAACTTACCATAATATGCCTTCAATATGGAATCGTTGGGTTGATATAGCTCAGCGTGAGGCAGAGTATAGGTAAATAGGCCATAGAAAGGCTTGTCGGCCGATTGGAGGTCGAGCCATTCCAATGCCTCTTGATGAATCATGTCGCCTGAGTACTGCTGACGCTTAGCATAGTCGGGATTGGTACATCCATCGCTATATTGCACGTTTTGATCCATCGTGATGCGTATCACGTCCTTGTCTCCTCGGCGTGGGCTATAACGATTGAGGAAGTTGGGAAAATAGCGGTGTGCCATGTATTGGCAGATGTAGCCGTAGTATTCATCAATGCCACGCGTCTTGGGAGTAGAAGCAGAGCCTTCATAGCCTCCCGCCCATTTACCAAACATGCCCGTGGTGTAACCATTGGCTTTCATTATTTCGGGCAGAATGACGTGGTCGGTAGAGTAGGGCTCTTGTCCCACGCGATCGGGTTCTTGCGTTACACCATAAGTCACTTGTGGACGATTTTTCCAATACTCCTTATTGCCGCGTACGTGAGTATGTCCGGTGTGCTGACCCGTCATCAGTGTGGCACGCGAGGGCGCACTAACGGGACTTCCTGCGTAGGCTTGCGTGAAGCGCATACCTTCACTTGCCAGACGGTCGATGTTGGGAGTGGAGATATAAGGCTGTCCATAACAGGCCAAATCTCCGTAGCCCATGTCGTCGCATAGAATGAATATGATGTTGGGCTTGGACTGCTGGGCATAGGCCATCATACCTAGCATGGCCGTGCTTCCAGCTATTAGATGCTTGATATAATTCATAGTGGGTAATGTTGGTTTTTATTTGATTCTCTTTTGGCGTGCTTGTATGTATATTCCTTTGTGGTGTTGAGGATTTGTCTGTCGTCCGTCTATGCCGTAGGCACGCTGCTTTTCGGCGTCACTTTGGCTCGAATGGCTGTCTTCTACCTGTGCAATGGCTGTGCTAACTTGCTTCTCGCTAACAAACATAAAGTTGTCGTAGACCATGCCCATAACGTCTTCTTCAGCTCCGTCCATACCATTCTCGGTGATGCGAATGCGCATGCGTGATCTTCCCGTCACGGCATCTTTCGGGACACTGATTTCGGTAGTGCCGGACGCATTGTTCATAAATTCGTGCTTGCTTTCGAATATTCCGTCTCTGTCCCAATCGAAGTAAGCCGTTACAGTATAGTCGGTGGTCATGCCACTCGTTTCGTAGCTAAGCTTTAGCGTGCCTCCTTTTGTAGCAAAGGCAGAGTCGCTGCGCACCATATAATAGTAGGCCGAAGGCTGCGATGAGGCTGTATAGTTCATTTCGTGAGCACTCTCATTGGTTTGATCTTTTACATTGAGTGCCGTAAGCCATGCTTTTCCCTTTTCTCCGCAAGGCAGTACATATACGCCCAATTTCTTGCAATAGTCGGAGTGTTCGATGGGAGCGGGTGCCTCGTAGTCGTAGTTCGATTCCAAGATGTCCCAGTAAGAATTTCCACGATCATAGCGTATGTGATAGGCTACCACTTTTCCCGTGGCTTGTTGGTAGTTCAGTCCTAGAGTGCCATCTTTCGAAGGGTCAATGGTCTGATCGGTGCTGCAGATATAGTAATATCCGTTGGGTGCAGCTCCACTCGTGGTGTTCTTTTTAATTTCAAACTCTACGGGCGTGTTGCCTATGCTGACTTGTGTACTCTCGGCGATCTTCGTGCTCTGAACGTAACGCTTCGAAGTCACATTTTGGATGTAGTAGCAATTGGCCTTGTCCGTGGGGATAAACTTCCAGTATTGCTTCTGCGTGTTGGTACGTGGCGAGGCGAAAAGTCCATTGCCGTTTTCGTAAACGTAGGAGTTGTTGTCGTTGAAGCGATGCAACACGTAGATCTTTCCTTCTTCAGGAAAGGGATGCGCTTCGTCTGCCCAAACAGAAATAGAACCTGTCAGGGAAGCTAAAGTTAGCAGAATGAAATGGGTTGTTTTCATAGTTCCCAAGTTTTGATACAGATAGGTTGCTTAATAATTTGTAATTCGTAGGGAAAACGTGTTTCTTAGGTCTTAGCTTTCATACGATTCAACCATTCCCGCTTTCCCTATGCGATTATCGTGACAAATGTACGACTTTTTTGCAGAACTTCTCCAATTTCTCATGTAAATTCCTTTCAAAGCAGGTTCGTGACTCTTCCCCACATGTGGGTGCGTGGATAGAAACAAAGAATAAAGGGTGGTTCTATAAAACCCATCATTAGAATTGGATACCATAAATCTCAGAATTTTTATAGAACCACCCTAAAATCAATGGCAGCATGGGCGGATCTCGGTGAAATTGGTATTCAGAAGGGGGAGCGTGTTGGTTAAAACTTCTGCAAGGTTGTTCCAAATAAATGTTTGGGCGAATAAATGGGAAATATAGGACAATAATAGAAGGACAAGGAAAAACTATTTTTGCAAGATGAAACGAGTTTGCAAAATGAAATATATCGATACTTTATTAATGCTAGTGTGTGCTTCGCTACTGTGTGGCTGCGATATGATAGACTATCATCCTTACGATACAAAGGTGGATGGAGCGCATGCCTTGAATGCCAAGCATATCGAGGAAATAGAAAGAAATTGCGCAGGGCGTAGTCGTATCAAGTTTGCCGTGATAAGTGATACGCAGCGTTGGTATGACGAGACGAAGGCGGTCGTCAGCAGTATTAATGCACGTGGAGATGTGGACTTTGTGGTGCATTGCGGCGACGTGTCCGATTTCGGCGTAACGCGCGAGTTTACCTTGCAACGCGATTTGCTTCAGAAGTTACACATGCCTTACGTGGTGATTATTGGCAATCACGATTGTCTGGGTACGGGAGCAGACACGTATCGGTATCTGTTTGGAGATACCAACTTTACGTTTGACGCAGGACGTTTCCATTTTGTATGCTTGAATACGAATGCTTTTGAATACGACTATTCAACGGCAATTCCCGATTTTTCGTTTATACGAAATGACTATACGCAGGTAGCCTCGGCCCATGTGTTGGGCACCGTGGCCGTGATGCATGCAATGCCCCATTCCGATCAATTCAATAATAATGTGGCAGAAGTGTTTGAGGCAGAATTGCTGAAATATCCTCATTTGAAGTTCTGCTTGTGTGGTCATGGACATCATCGGCAAGTAACCGACCTTTTCGATGACGAAACACTATATTATGAATGCGGAGCAGCAAAGAGTAGAGAATACCTATTGTTTACAATGAAAGAAGATGGCACGTATGTATGTGAAGTGGTTAAGTATTAAGCGTTGTGTGGGGGTGCTCTCTTTATGGAGCATACAAGGAATGGTGGCGCTTGCATTGCCTACAATGTGTTGTGATACGTTGGCGTCAGCGCAAGCCATATCTGTGGCTTCCGATTCGTCTGTAACAGAAAAAGCGCCAGCAGATAGTCTGGGGCAACGAGCCTCGCGTTACGAAATTCACAGAAGTCAGTTTGAGAAGAGATGGATGCGCCTTATTCCGAGTCAAGCCACGTTGCAATATGCAGGAAGCATCGGACTGATGAGTGTGGGAGTAGGGTGGCACTATGGAAAAAATGATCATTGGGAAACCGATCTTCTAGTAGGTTTCGTGCCTCGCTATCATACCGAGGGCGTGCATACCACTTTCACCATCAAAGAACGCTATGTTCCTTGGCACTGCCGGCTGAGCCGACGCTGGACATTGCAGCCTCTGACAGCGGGAATCTTTTTCAATACGATATCGGGCGATGACTTTTGGAAGAACTTGCCCGATCGCTACCCAAAACACTATTATGGATTCTCCACGAAGATACGCTCAAATGTGTTTTTCGGTCAGCGCCTTCGTTATCACATTCCGCGCAATAAGCGTTTGCTACATCAAGCTGTGAGCATATATTATGAAATATCTACGTGCGACCTCTACATAGTGTCGAAGGCCACAAATAAGAGTTATCCTTGGAGGCAAACCTTATCGCTTGCTTTTGGAGCGCGCTGGGAGATGTAGCAAGCAGAGATATAGCGTATATACTCCGCTTAGATGCCTTCTAGGCTGATGCCATATTCATGCTTGAGTTCGTCCATGACGAATGTGCTCTCGAGCGAAGCAAGATGGGGAATCGTGCCTAGCACGTTGAGCACAAACTCTTGGTAGCGTTTCATGCTAGGGGCGTGAATCTTCAGCAGATAGTCGTATTGCCCCGATATGTTGTAGCATTCTGTCACTTCGGGTATGTCGGCAATGGTGTGGGCAAAATCAGACGCGATGTCGCGTCCAAGACGATTCATCTTTACTTGGCAGAACACGACAAAGCCGCGGTTGAGCTTTTCGGCATTGAGCACAGCGATGTAGCGGCTGATGATGCCCTCTCGCTCTAGACGCTTTACACGCTCGTAAACGGGGGTACTACTAAGGTTAACGCGGGCGGCAAGTTCCTTCGTGGTGAGGCGGGCGTTCTTCTGAAGCTCTCGCAGTATTTGTAGGTCTGTGGCGTCAAGAGATAAATTTTCTATGTAAGGGGTGTTTGTTTGTGTCATATTGCGTTGATTTTCTTCTATGCGATGCAAATGTAGGAATATCTTCTTAGTTTTCAAAAATACTTGGTTGGAATATCTACTTGTTGTACCTTTGCACCAGAAAATGACAACGAAACATCCTATCTTAGTGGAAGCGGCTTTCTAGTCTGCTAGGATGCGAGAGATTGAACTTGAGTTTCGAATTTAGTATGCACGGGCTGAATCATCGTGCAAGACGAATGCAATCAAGCTTGCTT
>ULWA01010128.1_pt1 | contig 75713 bp, 63 predicted proteins | sample 1959991 | NCBI WGS metagenome assembly ULWA01 (sample SAMEA4835802, study PRJEB28245) | human gut metagenome | biome: gut microbiome; material: fecal sample | place: Denmark | collected 2008
AGCGCGTCCTTGCGGATAGGGCGGTATATAAAGTCGGTGATTGATAAGCGAAGAAACTTCCGCTGTTACGCCATTTCCTTCATTGCCCATCACAATGAGTCCATGCCTTGACAACTCTCTGTTGTACATATCATCACCATCAAGGAATGTTCCAAATACAGGTACATCCACAGAAAGCCCTTGGATATATTGGAGCAAATCTAAATAGTGTACTTGCACGCGTCCGACGGCTCCCATCGTAGCCTGTACCACCTTTGGTGAAAACACATCAGCCGTGGCATGCGAAGCAAAAATGTGCTCTATACCAAACCAATCGGCTATGCGAACAATCGTGCCCATATTCCCGGGATCTTGTACACCATCGAGCGCAAGACATAAATTCTTTTGAGGTAACTGCTTCAACTGGTCAAATGGCGCGGCCTCAGGCTTACGAAACAAAGCCAAAGCATCTCGAGGTGTGCATAGCAACGACAAACGATCTATCGTCTTTGCATCAACTTCTTCTAGTTGTTTCACACGTTGCAACAATACTGAGGGCTGTTTGCTTAGGAAGTCTGACGTGGCATACAGACATTCACACTCCATAAGCGGCAACAAATCGGCTACCACTTTAGGACCTTCTGCAACAAAAAGCCTTCTTGCATCGCGATGTTTCTTTTGGCTCAACGCATGTATGTCTTTTATAGTCTGTTTAGTTACCACTTCTTGTTATTTTTTCCACTTTGAGGAATTGTTTGAGAGTTTCCTCAACTGTTCATATTCATGAATAGGAATAATGTTTCGCCTTGTTACAAGGCAAAGCAACCGCAAAGCTACAAAGTTATTTTAAAAAAACGTTGAACTTTTACGAATAAAGGTTTGTCTTCCCCCCAAAAAGCTGCATAACCCATTATTTTCTCACTCTAAGAGGTTATATTATGCATATTTTTTATGCTCTTCTTTGTAGATAGCCTCTTCACTCCGATTGAAACCCTACTCCATCCAAAGACAATCATTACGAATACTCCCCTACTCTTTCAACACTCCCACCAGTTTCACTCCTTACAAAAAGACCTCACGCCCAATCCAATCATGGATAGTCGTGAGGTTTAATTTAGTGTGAGGCTTTCAATGTTTCTTAAAAGCTTACTTCATGTCGTTTTGTTGGGTCATAACGATTTCTTCTCCATTCATATCATAGAAGGAATATTGTAAGTAGGCCAATTTCTGATTAGGGCATACTTTCACGCCCAAACCGTATTTCATTTGCCAGCGACGCTTTATTGAGAACAGACCTTGATTGATGTAGGCAGCGACGAAAGGATGTACATAGAGACGGAATCGCTTGATTCCTATCTTATTGACCAATGTATCAATCTTTGTTTCCAATGAGTCTGTAAAGAGGATGCTTGGCTTAATCTTTCCAGTGCCACCACAAGTTGGGCATGTTTCCTCAACATTCACATCCATGGCTGGACGCACACGCTGACGAGTTATTTGCATCAATCCAAACTTTGAGAGAGGAAGAATGCTATGACGAGCACGATCCTTACGCATGTTCTCTACCATACGTTCGTAAAGCTTCTGGCGATTTTCGGGAAGATTCATATCTATAAAATCTACCACAATAATGCCACCCATATCACGCAATCTAAGTTGTCTTGCTAACTCATCAGCAGCTCCTAGATTGACATCAAGGGCATTCACCTCCTGTCCTTCTGGACTTTTAGACCTATTTCCGCTGTTAACATCGACCACATGCAGGGCTTCCGTCTGCTCTATAATCAAGTAGGCGCCATGCTTATATGTGACTGTTCGTCCGAGCGACGTTTTAATCTGCTTCGTCACAGAAAAATTGTCGAAGATAGGCACTGAACCTTTATAAAGTTTGACAATATCCTTGCATTCGGGAGCAATCAAGCTGACATAGTTCTTTACCTCTTCGTAAACTCCTTGATCGTTGACATAGATATTCTCATAAGAGGGATTAAAAAGGTCACGCAAAAGGGCTACTGTTCGACTGGTTTCCTCATAAGCCAATTGAGGGAGTTTCAAACTCTCTCTTCGGCTTTGCATCACCTTAGAAATGGTGTTTTCCCAACGTCTAAGCAGAATACGAAGCTCGTTGTCAAGTTCAGGAGCACGCATATTCTCAGCAACAGTACGGATTATCACACCAAATCCTTTTGGCTTAATGCTCTGTACGAGTTGCTTTAATCGAGAGCGCTCTGCACCCGACTTAATCTTTGAAGATATGGAGATTTTGTCTGAGAAAGGAATCAATACGAGGAATCGACCAGCGAAAGAAAGTTCCGAAGTGAGTCGAGGACCTTTCGTATTAATAGGTTCCTTTACAATTTGAACAAGTATTTCTTGACCTACTTTTAGGGTATTCTGAATACTACCCTCCTTGTCCAAATCAGGCTGTTTTACAGCTTTATCAAGGGACACACTGCGTCGGCCATCGCCTAGAAGCTGTAAGTATTTATCTAAAGAATGAAATCGCGTACCAAGATCCAAATAATGGAGGAATGCATCGCGTTCAAAACCGACATTCACGAAGCAAGCATTAAGTCCTGGCATGAGTTTTCTTACTTTTGCCAAATAGATGTTTCCCACAGAAAAATGTTCCGATCTTCCCTCTCTTTGATACTCTACGAGTTTCTTGTCTTCGAGCAAGGCTATGGAGACATCTTTCTTAGTTACATCTACAATTACTTCGCTTGTCATGAAAAATTCTATATATCCAGCGTGTCGTTATTTTCTCTATTATTTAGAATGGCCAGTATCGACTTTTCGTGATAATGATAGGGCTAAAAATCCGCAACTTGTCACGTTTGATTCGAAAAAGAGCACCATTAGTAAACTTCTATTATTCAGCATCCGATGTGAGAACTAAATAAATTCAAATGTAGAGAAGAATATTGTGTACAGCGCTGGTAGTTGAACAAAAAGAACGAGCAAACGAGTGAATGCACCATATTCTGGAACACAATCCAAGCCCGTTTACCCGTTTTGACTAAAGACTCACAACGGAGCCGTCGAGTTTACTTGCTCTTATGACGATTCTTGCGCAGTCTTTTTTTACGTTTGTGAGTAGACATCTTGTGTCTTTTCTTCTTTTTTCCGTTAGGCATACCTATTACGTTTTATGGTTAATTATGTTAGTTGTATTTATGCTTTTGTTGTCTTTTCCTTTACAGATACAGCAAATTCTTTTGCGGGCTTGAAAGCAGCGATGTGATGCTCAGGAATGATAATCGTTGTATTCTTTTGCATATCGCGTGCTGTCTTTTCAGCACGATGCTTCAAGTAGAAAGTGCCAAAGCCTCTCATGCTTACACTATTTCCTTCAAGAAGAGCTGTCTTTATTTCGCCTGTAAATGCTTCAAGTATTTGCGAAACAGTGGCACGATCGAAGCCCTTTTTGTTCGCAATAGCTTTAATGATTTCTGATTTAGTCATTCCAGTTATAAGTTTTAGTTATTATTCGTTTATAAAAGCGGGTGCAAAGATACTAATTCTAATTGATTTAGAGAAGTTTTGCACAGCTTTTCGCGCGCTTACACTGGAATTTTTTCTATTCGGCGAATATGTCGACCTCCTTCAAAATCTGTATTAAAGAACTCTTCCATAATATCGTGTGCCATTTTCGTATCAATATACCTACCTGGCATTACCAACACGTTGGCATCATTATGAAGTCTTGTCATATGGGCAATTTCAGGGATCCACACCAAAGCCGCGCGAATGCGCTGATGCTTATTAAGTGTCATCGAAATACCTTCGCCGCTTCCACAGATGGCAATACCCTTTTCTACTTCATTTTGTTCTATGCCACGTGCTAAAGCATGTGCATAATCGGGATAGTCGCAGCTATCTGTGCTATATGTTCCGTAGTCTTTATATTCTATGCCTTTCTCCTCTAGATACGTTTTCACGTATTGTTTGAGGTCATATCCGGCATGATCACTTGCTAATCCTATCATGTTTACGCTTAGGAATTTATTTATTCAAGAAGTTTTTCACTTCGTCATGAATGTTTGCGGCGGTAAAGCCCAATTTCTCGTCAAGCACTTTGTAAGGAGCACTAAAACCGAAGCTTTCAAGCCCATAAACCTTACCATTAGACCCCGCAAGGCCTTCAAATGTTACGGGCAAGCCAGCTGTTAGTGCGAATATTTTACCTCCTGTGGGAAGCAGAGATTCTTGATATTCCTTAGATTGGCAACGGAAGAGTCCCTCGCTCGGACAACTTACTACACGAGCCTTTATGCCGTCTTCTTTAAGAAGCATAGCTGTATCAACCAAGGTACTTACTTCTGATCCTGAGGCAACAAGAATTACATCGGGATGATCTTCCTTTATCACAGAATATGCGCCATGAAGCACGCCTTCACGGTAATTGGTGCCTACTGGGAGGTCGTTTACATTCTGACGGCTGAAGATGAGAGCTGTAGGAGTATCCATATTCTCCATAGCCATCTTCCAACATTCTGTTACTGCATGAACATCACAAGGACGAAGCACACGTACGCTATCTCTACCACTATGATTCTTGAGTTTCTCCATCAATCGAATTTGGGCTTCCTGCTCCACAGGTTCGTGAGTAGGACCATCTTCACCAACACGGAATGCATCATGTGTCCAAACGAATTTCACGGGAACTTCCATAAGTGCTGCCATACGGATAGCTGGCTTCATGTAATCAGAGAACACAAAGAATGTGCCCATCGCCGTTATAATTCCACCATGCAGCATCATGCCAATACACACGCAAGCCATTGTCAATTCTGACACACCGGCTTGTAAAAAGCCACCAGCAAAGTTTGTGCGACTTATTTCAGTTGTATGTTTCAAGAATCCATCCGTCTTATCAGAATTACAAAGGTCGGCAGATGAAACTATCATATTGGGGACATACTGCGAAAGCAAACTCAAACAAACAGAAGATCCATTTCTAGTAGGAGAATTAGGTTTCTGCTCAATCGTATCCCAAGGAATTTGAGGAAGTCTGCCAGCCATCCAGTCATTAAGCATAGAGGCCTTTTCAGGATTTTCCTTTTCCCAAGCAGCCTCTTCTGCACGGCGAGCAGCCACAATCTTACGCAATTCGTTCTTGCGCTCGTCATACATCTGCTTCACTTCTTCACGAATCACAAAAGGATTCTCTGGATCACCGCCGAGATTCTTAATGGTATTAACGTAGGCACCATCACCGAGAGGAGCACCATGCGTCTTGCAATCGTGTTCATACGATGTTCCATCTGATTTACGGCAACCCTTACCCATCACACAATGACCGATAATCAATGTAGGACGCGATTCTTCTTTATTAGCCTCTGTCAAAGCCTTACGGATTTGATCAGGATCATTACCATCTATTTCAAGCACATTCCAATTCCACGCACGATATTTCATGCCTGTATCCTCGGAAATTACGGCTGCTGTTTCTGTAGAAAGCTGAATTTCGTTGGCATCGAAAAACATAATAAGGTTGTTCAATCCCAAATGGCCTGCAATACGGCCAGCACCCTGTGAGATTTCTTCTTGTACGCCACCATCGGAGATATAAGCATAAATCTTCTCTTGTGCAAATCCAGGATTACCCGTACGAGCATAAAGCGCCTTAGCAGCAATAGCCGCACCTACTGCATAAGTATGACCTTGACCTAATGGGCCACTTGTATTTTCAATACCACGCTTAGGACTAACTTCTGGATGGCCAGGAGTTGGAGAGCCCCACTGACGGAATTGCTTCAACTCATCGATTGAAAAATTGCCAATCAATGCCAACTGCGAATATAGCATTGGTGACATATGCCCCGGATCCAAGAAGAATCTGTCACGACAACGCCAAGTTGCCTCATCGGGGTCAAAATTAAGGAATTCGGAATAGAGCACGTTAATAAAATCAGCACCACCCATAGCACCTCCAGGATGACCAGACTTCGCGCGTTCTACCATACTTGCTGCCAAGATACGAATGTTATCAGCAGCAAGATTCATTAGTTCTTTTGAATGTTCCATTGACATTGCTATATTCGAAATTAGATTTGTAGCATAAGTTACTTCTGTTTGCAAAAATACAAAAATATCAGCAGACTAGTGCATTAGTAGCCAAAAAACATATAATTTATGCTTTTGTAAAGTCATCAAGTTGCGAATTTAGAGTTAATTTTTGCATCATATCACTTATACCTTCTTAGTCATCACATAGAGATTGAATACACTTCCAATCCTTTTGTTGCTATCAAAAACATGCCTTATTATGGGGACTTCTTTTCTAGCCGTTGCCGTTTTCATCCTTAACAATCTTACTATACTTCTGAATTTCGCTTGGGCGTTCAACACACCTTGTCTAAATCCTCAACTTCAGAATTTTATACTTCATTACAGACTCACCCAATTACTATAAAACTGGAGTGCGTCCTTTTGCCATGAGAACTTTATTGAACCATCTTCCGAATAGTAGTGAAGAGGTGCCTGAATGGGAAGATTTTTCGATAAATCCCTTTTATACTCATCATCTAAAGTATGATTGGCATATTCGAGATGTCCTACAACAAAAACCCTACGATTGTCTTTCGTAGCCATAATTCCTACTCCACTCTCCTCACTTTCTGCAAGGATTTGCAGGGTTTCACCAGCAAGAAGTATAATATCCTCCTTACTCACTTCTGTATGTCGAGAATTTGGCATCATAAAGCAAGGACTCAATCCCTTCATAAGCACCGAATGCGAAATAAGTACGCGATGAGGAAAAACGCCAAACTTCTTTTCTTGCAGTCCATATTTTCTTATGCCATACCATTTATATAGCCCCGCTTGCGCTCCCCAACATATATACAATGTACTCCGCGTATGACAGTCAGCCCATTCCATAATTTTACAGAACGCATTCCAATAACGAACATCTTCAAATTCTATTTTTTCCAAAGGAGCTCCAGTGATAATCAATTTATCAAAATACGCATCACTATAATCCTCAAAATCAAGATAGTTCATTTCCATATATGATTGCGGCGTAGTCTTATATCGTTGTCCACGGATTTTCATCGGCAATAGCTGAATACTACACGGCATTTGTGAAAGAATACGCACAAAATCCGACTCCGTCTTTACTTTTTCTGGCATTAGATTTAAGAAAAGGATTCTTTGCACCTCATCCTTTCTCTCACGCCAATTTTGTAAGTCATATATCTCAGCATTAGAAGGGGTATTACATGCCCATCCTTGCGGAATCCACAAAACATTGCCATTCATCAGTCAATCATTTTAGTCCATTCTATCACGATAATCCTCGTAAGTAAAATCCCGCAGCGTTTCAATAGTTCCATCCAAACGCTGGATTCTTAACGAAGGATGATGTATACCATTAAACATATTTGTCTTTACTGTCGTATAATGTATCATATCTTCAAATTCAACTATATCACCCACCATAAGCGGTTTTTGAAAACGCCAACATCCCATAAAATCACCGCTTAAACAGCTGTTTCCACCAAGGCGATATACAAGTTCGCTGGTTTCTAGTCCACACTCTTTGGCATCCTCAATTGTTTCGGCTCCAACCACATGAGGATGATAAGGCATTTCTAAGCAATCGGGCATGTGACAAGTAAAGCTAACATTCAATATTGCCGTTTTTATTCCTTGATTTTCAACAATATCTACTACTTGAGAAAACAAGTTTCCCGTGCGCCATGCATATGCCGAACCTGGTTCTAGGATCAAATGCAAATGGGGATGTTTACGCTTAAAGTCTTGCAGTAAACTAACAAGTAATTCCACATTATATCCTTCTCGCGTAAGTAGATGTCCGCCACCCAGATTTAGCCATTTGATTTGATTAAGCCATGGGCCAAACTTCTTTTCTATCCATCCAAGTGTGGTTTGTAGTGCCTCTGCAGAACTTTCACAATGACAATGACAATGAAAGCCTTCTAAATGTTTAGGCAATTGCTTAGGAAGATGAGATGCCAATACTCCGAATCGAGAACCCGGAGCACAAGGATTGTAAATTTCGGTTTCTATTTCGCTATGTTCAGGATTGATACGAAGTCCCATGCTTGGATGATTGTTTCCTGCGCTAATTACCTTTTGCTTGAATCTATCAAATTGACTCAACGAGTTAAAGGTAATATGACTTGAGCATCGCATAATATCATCAAATGTTTCTTCCTCATACGCAGGGGAATACGTATGTGCTTTCGTTCCAAATTCCTCAAAAGCTAAACGCGCCTCATAAGGTGAAGAAGCCGTAGTGTGGGAAATATACTCTCGAAATATGGGAAATGTTTTCCAAAGTGCATAAGCCTTAAAGGCGAGTATAAATTCCACGTCAGCTCGTTGGGCAACTGATTGAATAAGTGAAAGATTCTTTCTTAAGAGAGATTCTTGAAGCAAATAATAAGGACGCACGATATGATTTGTCTATTTTAAGTATAAAACATAGCGATGAGAGAAATGCGTATGTACAAGAGCTTATATTAAGCGAAATGGAGTTTCATTTTCTGCACACCCACTATATACATAGCCCTGTTTCAAAAAGAACGATCAAACCGACACTCTCTACATCTTATAAAAGAGGTCGTTAAGACTTTGCTGTATTGGTGTACACTCACAAAATCATTAACGACCTTTATTGAAAAGATTTTATTGTCTGCTCTTACTGCATTAAACACACTCCTCACCTATCTCTATTCAAAAGAGACTAGATTAAGACGCATATTTACTGTATCTTTTAAACGCAGACTTTGGCTTACATAATGCCACGTTCGCGAAGCTTCTGCTGCCAATTCCAGGCAGAAGTAAGAGCTTCTTCCAATGTATGAACAGCCTTCCAACCAAGCACCTTGTTAGCCTTGTCTACATTGCCCCACACTTTTTCAATATCGCCTTCACGACGAGGAGCAATTTCGTAGTTGAGCTTCACGCCTGTGCACTTTTCAAAAGTATGAATCAATTCAAGCACGCTCACACCATGACCTGTACCTACATTGTAAATTTCTACAGGATCCGTATTCTTACCCTCTACAATACGTGCCATAGCAGCCACATGAGCCTTAGCCAAATCGAGCACATAGATATAGTCGCGGATACAAGATCCATCGGGAGTATCATAGTCGTCGCCAAATACCTTCAAGCAAGGACGGATACCCATAGCGGTTTGAGTAAGATAAGGAATAAGATTAGCGGGCACACCATTAGGCATTTCTCCGATTATTCCCGTGGGATGAGAACCGATAGGATTGAAATAACGAAGGATAATCGCACTGATATTTGCACCACTGTGTACATAGTCTTGGATAATTTCTTCGTTGATCTGCTTCGTATTACCATAGGGGCTTTCAGCCTTCTTTATAGGAGCTTTTTCTGTCACAGGCAGATTTTCTGGATCAGGCTGGCCATATACGGTGCATGAAGAAGAGAAAATAATACCCTTCACATCATACTTGGGCATGAGCTTAAGCAGATTGATGAGCGAGAGCAAATTGTTTTCATAGTACTTCAATGGTTTCTGCACACTTTCACCCACAGCCTTTGAAGCAGCAAAGTGAATAATACCTGTGATGTCTGGGTATTTTTGGAACACACCTTCCAAAGCGGGCAGGTCACAGCAGTCTACCTGTTCAAAAGCAGGACGGATGCCGGTAATCTTCTCGATACCGTCAACAACATCTGCCTTAGAGTTTGACAAATTGTCAATAATTACGACATTGTAGCCTGCATTCTGCAGTTCTACGGTGGTGTGAGAACCGATAAAACCGGTACCACCAGTAACTAAGATGGTCTTTTTCATAATTTCTATGAATTGTAATAATGAGTTTCGTTTTACTTCTTAATAACGCTTAGCACGTGATATTTACTTCCTCAACATATTGAGGCAATACCTCTCAGTTCGCGTCTTCCGTTGTGCAAAAGTATGTTTTTTTTATGGGTAATAAAAGGATTTCATAAAAAAAACGAACTTATGCTTCATATAAAACAAAAAAATAATGGCTAGCAACCTTCAGAACTTTTTGTTCTATCAAGTTGCTAGCCAATATTAATAAGCAAATTCTTGAGAATTACTTCTTCGAATTTTTCTTAGCCGATTGTTTAGCTTCAGCGAGTTCTACAGCAAAACTTTTATTGATTCCTGTCTGAGTTTTTGCTCGAATCCAAAGCACACGATCACTACTTAGATTAGCTGCTTTTACAGCTTCATCAAAGTCGGTCGTGGTTCGCATTTCTCTATCGTTGATCTTCATAATTATCAGTCCCTTGCTCAGTCCTGCCTCCTTCAACTTGCCATCACGCAAAGCTGAAATCATCAAGCCATAAGGCAAGTTAAGTTCTTTCATTTCTTGCTGCGTGAGCGGACGAAGGGCTGCGCCCATAGCATCTGTATCAAGATTCTGCACGGCAGAAGTGGTTCCCTGGATGTTTCGCAACGTCAGTGTAGCATTATGCTTTTTCTTATCACGAATGTAGGTAACGTTTACTTTATCTCCCGGACGATGATTGGTAAGAATTTCTTGTAATTCGCCAAATTTCTCAATGTTTTTACCATCAATGGTTGTCAGAACATCACCCTCTTTAAGACCACCTTCGGCAGCAGCGCCATCAGCGCTCACTTCTGCCACGTAGATACCATTAACTGTACCAAAGTCAATATCCTTGCCTTTCTCTTTTTGAGAATCAATATAAGAACTTACATCCATGCCAGAGATACCCAACAGGGCACGTTGCACGGTGCCATACTTCTTCAAGTCGTCGACTACTTTATTCATAATGGCCGTAGGAATAGCGAAACCATAGCCTGAGAAAGAGCCCGTTTGTGAGTAAAGCATTGCATTAATACCCACAAGTTCTCCCTTTGCATTCACTAGAGCACCACCTGAGTTACCAGGATTAATAGCAGCATCTGTCTGAATAAAACTATCTATGCTACCAGGAGTGGCATTAAGCGAACGTGCTTTTGCACTGACAATACCTGCCGTCACCGTGGAAGTCAGACTAAAAGGATTGCCGATAGCAAGCACCCATTCACCGAGTTTCAGATTATCGGAATTGCCCACTTTAATGGCTTGTAATCCAGTGGCCTCAATCTTTATCAAAGCCAAATCGGTTGATTTATCCGTACCGATAATGCGGGCTTTAAATTCACGATTATCATTAAGCTTTACGGTCATTTCGTCTGCATCCTCCACCACGTGGTTATTCGTAACGATATAACCATCAGAGGTGAGAATCACACCAGATCCAGCACCCGAACGCTTCGGAGTTTGAATTTGGCGTTGCTGCGAACCACTATTTCCACGTCCAAAGAAATCACCGAAGAAATCGTCGAAGTCGAATGGCGATCCACCACCATTATATTGGATTGTTTGCGTTTTCCCGTTTGTTGTCACTTTAATATAAACCACTGAATTCACAGCGTTTTCGGCAGCATAAGTCAAATCTACAGGATTTGAGGGTACTGCTGTGGCAGCCACCGCGGGCGACTGCAAACCTAACGTGAGGGCCAATGCCCATAAGGGAAGATATTTACATGTCATAGCAAATATATAGTTTAGAATTCTTTGTTTCCAATAGAATAGCAAAAAGCATGCTATATTATATTGTTGACTAACATTTTATTGCTTTTTTGTCCAACGCTGCAAAAATACAACATGCAGACATAGGGTGTATGCGCAAAAAAGAAAAAATCCCGCTACCTTGCTATCTTTTAACATGTAAAAGAGGAATGGTAGGGGATTTTAAGGGTGTCGATGCAAATATAAATACTTATTTAATGGGATGAGAGTTAACAAAGAAATGATTTAGGGAATAGTTTTCACGTCGATGATACACAAAAGCACCTATTCTTTACCACGTCATCCGGATTTATTCGTCAACATAAAAGTCAAAGCACACCTGCGCCACCTTGCATCATTTCCCGTGTTGAGCGTAAAGGACGATTAGTCACATGAATTGTAAATGACTTGCTCTCACCTTGAAGTTTTATTTCGCGGTATTCAGGCTGAGCACCCATCATTTGATCAAAGATGTCGGGCACACGGACAATCTTATGTAAAGTTGCCTTAAATTTTTGTACTGGGATTGTATAGTCACCCGCCTTTTGAGGAGCAAAAACATATTGATTCCACACCAAAGTATAATAAATAAGTCCCTCATAGCGAGTACGTCCTGCCGTTGCATCGCGATTGATATCCAGTTTACGAAGCGTACACTTACCTTTTACCGAGAAATTTGTCAGACATTCAGCTTTCGCTATGGGAGCAGATGAATAGAGCACTACACTCACTAACATACTATCACCAGCATAGACTTGTTCTCGATCGGGCATAATACGTGCAAAGAGCGTTTCCTTTTCAGCTGCACTAAGAGGCAGACTGATGAGCAACAACAGAATGAATAAAGCCTTTCTCATAATCCAATGTAACACTAAATTAAATTTGAGATTCATCGTCCACGTTTAAATCGGCGAGCCATGCTTCCGAACTTGCATCGGAAGGCATACGCCAATCGCCACGCGGGCTGAGCGAGCAACTACCGACCTTAGGACCATCGGGCAGACACGAGCGCTTAAATTGTTGTGTAAAGAATCGACGGAAGAATACACGTAGCCATTTCAATATAATTTCTTTAGCAAACGCCGTTCCATTAGATGTACCATCAAAAGCCCTACATGCCAGATAGTATATCTTTTGCGGACTAAAGCCAAAACGAAGCGTATAATAGAGGAAGAAATCATGAAGTTCGTAAGGGCCTACAAGATCCTCCGTCACTTGCTTTATATTCCCATTTTCATCGGCAGGGATTAGTTCTGGACTAATGGGAGTAGCCACTATGTCGAGCAAAGTTTCGCGACTAGCCTCATCGGCCATGTTACGAGCAGCCCATGCCACAAGATGCTTCACTAACGTTTTGGGAATAGAAGCATTCACTCCATACATACTCATGTGGTCGCCATTATAAGTAGCCCAACCGAGAGCGAGTTCACTCAAATCACCCGTACCCACAACAAAGCCACCCATCTGACCAGCTGCATCCATTAATATTTGTGTACGCTCTCGTGCTTGTGAGTTCTCGTAAGTAAGGTCGCGTACATTGATATCGTGACCTAAATCTTTAAAATGCTGAGTCACGGCGGGCGCTATGCTAATTTCGCGAATTGTCACCCCCAATTCTTTCATCAAGTTTGTAGCATTGGTATAGGTGCGATCTGTTGTGCCAAAGCCAGGCATTGTAATACCTACGATACCTCTTCTGTCACGCTGCAAACGATCAAAAGCATGCACAGCTACGAGCAAAGCAAGCGTGGAGTCTAATCCACCACTAATGCCTATCACCACCGTTTTAGCATGCGTATGTTCGATACGACGTGCCAAAGCTTCACTTTGCATGCATACAATTTCCTCACAGCGCTCGTCTAACGCCTCACCTTCTGGCACAAAAGGATGAGCATCAATAGGGCGTGTTAGCGTAAAGGGAACATTACTAGTGTATGCCTCAAGGTCAACGACGCGCATCAAAGGCACACGTTCAATCTTAATTGCCCCAGCAAAGGACGTATTAAGTCGACGTTCTGCACGCAGGCGATCCACATCTATTTCACTACTAATAAGTTGTTCTTTCATAGCAAAACGTTCACCTTCGGCTAGCAGACCACCATTCTCCGCAATAAAAGCACGTCCGCTATATACAAGATCCTGCGTACTTTCGCCATAGCCGCTTCCTGCATATACATATCCCGCAAGCAGGCGCGCACTCTGATTAAGAATAAGGTTCTTCAGATAGCCAGCCTTTCCTATAAGTTCATTACTGGCACTCAGATTGAATATCAAGTCGGCACCTGCAAGAGCCAGATAATTACTAGGAGGAGCGGGAGCCCAGAGATCTTCACAAATTTCAACACCGAAAGTACAATGTGACGATTGAAACAAAAGATTCTTGCTCATAGGAACCGTTTGTCCACAGAATCGAAGCTCAGCTCCTTCACCAAGCGCCTCAGATGATGTAAACCAACGTTTTTCATAAAACTCCTTATAGTTAGGCAAGTACGTTTTCGGAACAAGGCCATGAATTTTACCTCGTTGTATCACGGCGGCACAATTAAAGAGCATACTATTGTATGCAATGGGCACTCCCACTAGCGCCGTCACGTTCAGATTACGACTAAATTCTATCAATTTTAGCAGCGAGGATTCCGCCTCATCAAGTAGGAGTTGCTGCGAGAAGAGATCTTGACATGTATAAGCTGTGATAGCGAGTTCGGGGAAACAGATTATTTCAATACCTTGTCCATCGGCCTGCGCCATCATATTTTCTATATGCTGCACATTAAAAGCACAATCGGCCACTCTGACGGTGGGCACTGCGGCAGCTACCTTAATAAATCCATTTTGCATATATTGTATACAGGCTATTCGCCATTTTTTGATTTTGAAAGTTTTATAAGTCTCCTTATTATATATATAATTTAAGTTTTCTCTAAAGAAAGTCGTTTCCTTATCTCGCGGGCATGTGATTGGGAATACTCATCTTAATTTCGGATTTAGTATATAATATATAGGTGTATGTTGGTTTAATGAAATTACGCGGATGTGCAAGCTTCTTTACCGAGAAGAATCATGCAATCGTCAAAGACCTACATTTATAGATATAAATCTCATTCGCGTGCATTTTGCTTAGCATATCCGCGTAATCATAAAAATGGCTGTACCAGTGATGTGATGAAACTCCGAGTAAAATAAGATTTGAGCTCCAGCCCATCTCTGTAATCCGACCCTACGACAAGCGCATATCGGCACGCCATTGAAGGACTGGTTGACTCGGTGTTCAGATTATTATTGATGAGTATCCCAATCTAACCGGTACAGCCTAAATGATGTTGCAAATATACAATCATCTCTGCGTTGCTCCAAACGTTTTCTTCACTTTTTTGCAGATTATTCTATTTTTTCAAATTTCAGAGAAGAGCTTGCGCTTATTTCATTTTTTATTTATAAGTTTACCGCTCATATAGGCTTATACCATATAGATTCCGAGATAATAAGACCAAGAGTTTACAATTCTTTTCAACCATTCTTCTACATGAAAACACTTTCTTTCTCCCTAACATACCATACTCATAATGGCGAACGCCCAGAGTTAGTCTATTCCATTGATGATCTGCCCATGATCTTTTCACCTATGCATAGCACCAATGGTTATGAATGGTCGGTCATAATCGAGGTTCCCGATGATTGTCGGCACATCCGACATGCCTACCAAATCATAGATAATCGTGGACAGTCTGTGCGCATTGAGAAGAACGATTGGCGATTCTTTCAGTTTCAACATCGTTCGGATGTATGTTTCATTGACGCATGGACCAATTACGCTTTAGACTCTATCTATCACAAAGCTGCTTTTGCAAAATGCATCATGCAACCTCGTGGAGGTGAGAAACTTCATATGGAACTACTTTCGTCGGCCGCTCTGCTCATTTTACATACACGACCGCCACGTAAGGGCTTCAAATGGGCAGTAGTAGGAAGTTGTCATTCTCTAGGCAATTGGAACGTGGAGAAAGCTATTCCACTCAATCGTACGGGTACGTATGAATGGACTACCGCCTTGTCTAGAAAAGATTTTGAACAAGGATTTGAATATAAATATCTTCTCGTAGACACCTTCGACTCCAAGCATGTGATATGGGAAGAGGGCAATAATCGCTCCATACCTCCCACATCACACACCGAACGCGCCTCCATCGTACGTCAAGATGAGACGCCACAGATTGACAACCCCCTATGGAAAGGCGCTGGTTGTGTGATTCCTGTGTTCTCGTTACGCAGTGAACAGAGTATGGGAGTGGGAGATTTTGGCGACTTGCTCACTTTTATTCGATGGGCAGCTAGCTGTGAACTCACCGCCGTACAACTTCTGCCAATCAATGATACCACACGAAGTGGCTCTTGGCACGATTCCTATCCCTACAATGGAATTTCTGTGTTTGCCCTCCACCCCATCTATCTTGATACGAGAAAGTGGACCACTGTTCCATTTTATAAAGAGTTTCAGAATAAGGCAAAGACGCTAAATGCTTTGCCAGAACTCGACTATGAAGGCGCTTTCCAACTGAAGATGGAATTTGCACGACGACTTTACCATTCCTCTTATGGAAAACGCACCATTTTATCGGCCGACTTCAAAAATTTCTGCGAAGCCAATGCGCATTGGCTTTCTCCTTATGCCCAATTCTGCACATTGCGAGACCTCTACCATTCAGCAGATTTTCGTGCATGGCCAGAACAGGCATCTGCCACTCGAGAAGAAACAGTTTTCCTCAAGAATCACCCCGAGCAAGAGAATAATCTCACATTCTACAAATACCTACAATTCTTGCTCGACAAACAGATGACTCGTGTACATGAAGAGGCACGTCAACTAGGAATTATCCTCAAAGGAGATATTCCTATTGGAATCAGCCGAGATAGCGTACCTGCTTGGACAGACGGACAGCTATTTCATTTCAACGGACAAGCAGGAGCTCCTCCCGATGATTTTGCAGTTCACGGACAGAATTGGGGATTTCCTACTTACAATTGGAACGAAATGGCAAAGGATGACTATCAATGGTGGCGTATGCGCTTAAAACACATGGAGCGATTCTTTGATGCATACCGCATTGACCATGTATTGGGATTTTTCAGAATATGGGAAGTTCCTTTCAACCAAATATATGGACTACTAGGACAGTTCCGCCCCGCCCTACCCTATACAGCTAGCGAAATCCACGATTGGGGATTGCCTCTCGACATAGAACAGCTCTGCACGCCAATGCTGTCATATCATCGCTTAACTGAAATCATAGAGACTACGGGTAATAACGAATTTGCACAGCTATATCTCAACCATAAAGGCGAAGCCTACGAACTAAAGCAGAAATTCCGTTCGCAACGCTATATTCTAGAAAACATACCAGAAGGAAAAACGCGTCAGGCTTTGCTCGACCTAGTTTGTGAAGTCCTTTTCGTGCGCGACGCTGACAACCCAGAACTCTTCCATCCAAGAGTTTCGGCACAAGGCACACATAGATTCCAAGACCTTTCTGCCACAGAGAAAGAAGCATTTAATCGACTTCACGACCATTTCTTCTACCAGCGCAACAATGCCTTTTGGGCAGAAACTGCCATGAAGAAGATTCCTATCATTACGCAAAATCGAGACAATGAAAATCCTCAACTCTCTCTCTATCCCATAGACGGTGATGGAATGCTTCCTTGCGCAGAAGATTTGGGCATGGTACCCGCATCCGTCAAGGGTGTACTCGAGCGTTTGAGTATTCTTTCTCTTGAAATTCAGCGCATGCCCAAAGAATATGGTTTAGAATTTGGCATTCTCAACCACAACCCCTACCTTTCCGTAGCAACTATTGCCACACACGATATGCCACCCCTGCGACTTTGGTGGACACAAAATCAATCCACAACACAACGTTTTTGGAATCAAGTACTCCACCATCCAGATAAAGCCCCTCTGCAAGCTTCGCCCGAAGTATGCGAAGAAGTAATTGCACAGCATATCCAATCACCATCAATGCTTTGCCTACTTTCCTTACAAGATTGGCTTGCCATTTCACCCACGCTTAGGTGCCCACATCCCGAACGAGAGCAAATCAACGTACCCTCCAACCCTAATCAGTATTGGAACTATCGCATGCACCTCTCATTAGAACACTTACTGCTTGCCTCTGATTTTAGCGAAAAAGTAAAAGGTCTCACGGCTCTACGATATTCAACCACTTACACAGCCCATTCTTGATTCCCCATATTAAACGCAATTCGGTTCATCGGAACGAGCGTAAGACTGAAATGTATAGATGACTCATTACTACAAGCTCCTGGGGTATTTCCCCTAGGAGCTTGTTGCAATCTATAACGGGTAAGGATTTGAAAATGGGTCAGAGGATATTTCCAGTTGGTATGATGAGGAAAGCGACTTATATGCGGCCGTCCACAGATGTACATCTTTCCGTCCACAGATGCCCATTTTGCCGTCCACAGATGACCATCTTTCCATCGTTCACCGCCCAGTGACTGACCGTTCACCGCCCGGTGAACGATGGGAAAGTCTTCAACGAGAGACGGAATAACCTAGGTTTTAGCATGATAATGACGAAGTTCGAAACTCTCCGTTCGCTGTTTATGAAATACTCCGTTCACAATGGCACAGAACTAGGACATTTTGTTAAACTATATTTCTCTTGCGCTCTGCTCCACTCACAAAAAAACAAGCATTTCCTTTGCTTATCTAATATGAAGCCGTAACTTTGAGTTCGATTTGAACTGTCCGTGTACTACGAGAAGTCATATCACAAAATACAACTTATTGAATATCAAAATATGTACGACGAATATATTGAACTTACGATTCAAGGTATTACCCGAGGCAAAGAATTGGAAGATGCTTACATTTTAGTACTACGAGCCGCGAAGGAAGATGGTTTTTTCCCCGTGCTGATTGACAAACATGGTTTCGAAACCATCTACGAAGCCATGCAAAATCACGACTATACATGTGCACACATGATGAATCTGCTGGCTGAGCGCATGTGCGTGCCCATGCAAGGGATGAGAATATTACGTCCTTCGGATGGTAAAACGATGGCTTTGGTTGACTTTCAATGCTCGGATCAACTCATTTCTATCACTGTACCCATAGCTGAAGCAATTGTGGCAACTTTGGAGAAAAATAAGTCTATATGGGTGGACAAGGCAATGTATGAGCGCCAGATTAAGTTCAATCCTTCAGACCAAAGCATGGCTCTTCCTATCACTGCAATGAATAAAGAGCTGCTAGAAAATGCACTTCAGTCGGCCGTAAAGGAGGACAACTTTGAACTTGCCTCCATCCTTCGCGATGAATTAAACAAACGTAAACACCTCGCTAAAATGGAAAAGATATCGAGGACCGAAACTATCGACGGGGATGCACAAAAACTAGCTGAAACAGACTCTCCCCTTACAGACTATCAAGGTTCGGATAATCCAACAAGCAAAGGAAACGAGCAAGGATAGAATAGTGACATTGACGAGTTTAGCTTCAAAAGCAAACAAGAACAACAGGAATGAAAGAGAACCATATATTTTATAGTCCAGAAGTAGCACAAGATATATTCGAACTTCCAGAGGAAGAAGCCAAGCATGCCGTACGTGTGCTGCGAATGCAAGAGGGTGATGCACTGACAATCACCGATGGAATGGGCTTTTTCTACGAAGCTCATATCACATTGGCATCGAATAAGCATTGTGCTTTCTCGGTAGACAAGAAATGGGCTGACCATAAATTGTGGCAAGGAGAAATCAATCTAGCTGTAGCTCCCACCAAGAATATGGATCGCATTGAGTGGCTCGCAGAGAAAGCTACAGAGATTGGTGTGGATCATATCTATCTAATCAACTGCGACAATTCTGAACGACGCATTGTGAAGACCGAGCGATTGGAGAAAATCATAATTTCTGCCATGAAGCAAAGTCACAAGGCTTTTAAACCACAGATTGTTCCCATGACATCCTTCAAGGATTTTATGAAAATACCCTATGAAGGGCAGCGGTTTATTGCCCACTGCTATTCTCCAGAAGACACCAAAGGAGAAGAAAGCATTCACCTTTCAGGAAGAAATTTCTTGGGAGATTTGGTTGACGAAGATGTAAAATCTCTCGTAATGATTGGTCCAGAAGGAGATTTCAGCATTAGAGAAGTTAAACAAGCAGAAGAGAATGGTTTTCAACCAATTAGCTTAGGTAAAAGTAGACTAAGAACAGAAACTGCAGCTCTTGTTGCCGTACACTTGATGTATTTGGCCAAGAGGAATAAAGCATAAGGAGCCATGTCGAGAAAAAAGATCTACATTCTATCATCTATTGCCATCATTTTTGTGGCAGCTATCCTATGGGGTTGCATTTACTTATTTGCTCCGAAGAGTTACGAAGACCTGATTCCTGCACAGGCCAAGATGGTGGTTCGATTGCAACCTTCTGAGAGCAATGCACAAGATTTGAAAAATATAATTGATGCTGTTGGGATAAGCACAGAAGGCGTGGATGCGAGTCAGCCTCTATATGCTTTCATCACCCCCAATGAATATATAGGCTTTGTGGCCAAGGTGGCTGATGAAAATGCAATAAAGAAAGCATTCAATGGACTCGTTGTTCAGAAAAAGTGCCAATCCATCGAGATTTCCGATGGACAGAGCTGGGTTTGGATAAACTCTGGATGGCTCGTCACTTGGACTAGCCGTTACCTCTTAGCGATTGGTCCGGGACTGGCAAGTGAACGCGATGTGTTACGACAAACGGCTATCTCGTTGGCCAACTCGGGCGATTGTTTTAAAGACTCCCCCTCCTTTAAACGGCTGCAAGATGAGAAAGGCTTTATGCAGATCTTTGCTTTAATGGATGCTTTGCCTACTCCTTACAACATGATATTCCGCCAAAACATCCCATCTAACTGCGACCCTTCGGCTGTGGAAATCTATGCAAGTGCGGAAAAATCAAAAGGAGGCAAGACTTTAATTAATAGTCATATAGAAAGTGAAAATCAAGATATTCTAGCTTGTATTGACCAGTACGAAAAAAGTAAGAAGCATTTAGATGTGATGAATCAGACGGCCGTAGACTCGGCTTTATTCTATATGGCCACTAGCTTTCAAGGAAAAGATTTACTCGATGTACTGAAAACAGACGCTACACTTAGAGGGCTCTTGCTTGGCATAAACCAAACAATTGATGCAGATAAAATAATGGGTAGCACTAATGGCGTGTTTAGCATAGAACTTGGTGGATTCAACAAGGATTGGACACCCACTTTCTGTGTGAAAGGCGAAAGCCCATTGTACAATCTTTTTGCTGATGCAGATTATTGGATGGAAAGCGCCAAGAAACAACATCATGTAACACTGAAACGAATCTCTTCTGACGACTACTTTCTGAGTAATGAAAAAGAGCAAGTGAAATTTGGGCAGAATGTTCAACAAGGGATCTACTACTTTGCAACGCCCTCGATGGAATCAAGGATTTCTGCACCCATCTTTATGCAGGAATCTAACACAAAGAAGGATCCCATCATTTATCTTAGCATAAACTTGCGTCATCTCTTCCAACAGCCAAGCATGCAGGAAGGAGCCATCTCGACAATTCTCAAAACATTACTTCCTGGAAGCAATCGTCTTACCTACAAATCCTTTGTCGGACGAAAAGGACAGATGATTATTGAGTAAGTAAAGGATTAGACAAAGATGGTTCTATGGTTGAAAACAGTTCACCTATTCGAACTTAGACTTCTCACACCAACCACCTCTATACATCATAAATAAACAACAAAAGAACGTGCAAACAATTTGTTTAGCAAACGTGCTTCCGCAAGTGTTTAGTAATGTCACGGACTTGAAAAGCGACGTTTGGAAAAAGAATATTCAGTTTGAAAAAGGCAAGACATATCTCGTAGAAGCCATGTCGGGCACAGGAAAATCTACGCTTTGTAGCTATATCCTAGGTTATCGACACGACTATACAGGACGAATTCGCTTCGACCAAACGGATATTAAAGACCTATCTATCAGTGATTGGGTGGGAATACGCAAACAAAGTATTAGTCACCTTTTTCAAGAACTTCGGCTCTTTCCCGAACTAACCGCGATGGAGAATATCCAGATAAAGAATAATCTGACTGAATGGAAAGATAAAGCTGAAATCACGCGTTGGTTTGAAATGCTTGGCATTGCTGACAAGGTGGATTCCAAAATAGGACGAATGAGTTTCGGACAACAACAACGCGTAGCCATGATTCGTGCGCTTGTTCAGCCCTTCGACTTCATCCTGGCCGATGAGCCCATCAGCCATTTGGATGATAAGAACTCCATCTTGATGGCCGAACTCATGATGACCGAAGCAAAGAAACAAGGAGCGGGTGTCATCGTGACAAGTATCGGTAAACACATGGACTTGCCATACGATAGAATCTATCGATTGTAAAAATCAATATACTGCACGCAAGAATCTATTTTCTTTAAAAGAACTTAGGATCGAACGCCATGATTAAAATCAACAAACTGCGCACAAGCGCCTTAATTCATTAGAATCAAATGAACCTCATTTGGAAACTATTACGTCAGCATATCAGTCCGCTTCAGTTGGCAGGCTTTTTCTTTGCCAATTTATTCGGAATGTGGATTATGATGCTAGGCATACAGTTTTATAAAGATATCGTCCCTATCCTGTCGGAAGAAGACAGTTTCATCAACAACAATTTTCTCGTTGTATCGAAACATATCACAACCATTGGAACGCTTTCTGGTCGTAGCAATGCATTCTCTACTTTCGACATTGCCGATATTGCTCGCCAACCGTTCTGTAAGAAAGTGGGAGCTTTCACCTCGTCGCAATATAAAGTTTCGGCAGCTATGGGCATGAAAGGCTCCGCCCCACTCAACACGGAGATGTTCTTTGAAGCCGTTCCCGATAGCTTTGTAGACGCTAAAGCACAAGATTGGAAATACGAGGAAGGTGATACAGAAGTGCCTGTTATCCTGCCACGTACTTACATAGCTCTCTACAACTTTGGTTTTGCACAAAGTCGCAACCTACCCAAAGTGAGCGATGGCCTTGTGAGCATGATTGATATGAATATATTCATTAATGCCAACGGACAACATGCGCAATTCAAAGGAAAGGTCTTGGGCTTTTCAAGCCGACTGAACACCATTTTGGTGCCCCAACGTTTCATTGATTGGAGTAACGCCACCTATGAGCCTGGCAAGACAGAAGACCCTTCACGCGTAATTCTAGAGGTGAATAGCCCAACCGACTCACGCATAGCACAATACATGCAACAGAAAGGCTACGACGTAGAGGATAATAAACTCGATGCAGGAAAAACCACCTACTTCCTCCGCGTAGTAGTGAGCATGGTTATGCTCGTAGGACTGCTCGTAAGCGTGCTTTCGTTCTACATTCTCATGCTCAGCATCTACTTGCTCGTGCAGAAAAACACACAAAAGCTCGAAAACCTTTTGCTCATTGGTTATAGCCCCAATCGCGTGAGCCGCCCTTACCAATTGCTCACATTAGGAATGAATGCAGTCACACTCATTTTTGCATTCTTTCTTCTTATGGGCGTGCGCGATTACTATATGCACGTGATTGGTGTAATATTCCCCACTGTAAAAGGCGGAAGCATGTGGCCTGCCATTTTTACGGGAGGAGGCATATTCATATTAGTGTCAATCTTTAATATCATTGCCATTCGCAGGAAAGTAATGAACATTTGGAAACGCAAGGAATGATTTTATGAAAGAATTATCCGCATTATATACACAATGGAAAGGCTGCGCGCCTCTACTTACAGAAGAACTTCCCCAAGCAGGAAGCAACCGAAAATATGTGCGATTCACCGATGAGGATGGGCATTCCGTTATCGGTGTGATAGGCACATCGGTCAGAGAAAATGAATGCTTTATTTACCTCTCCAAGCATTTCACTGAGAAGGGGCTACCCATGCCCCAAATACTAGCAGTAAGTACCGATTCCACACGTTATCTTCAAGAAGATCTAGGTACTACCTCGCTATACGACGCTTTAGCAGATGCCCGAAAAACGGGCTATCAATATGGAGACGCAGAGAAAAAACTGCTTATAAAGACCATTCGCCAATTGGCTCATATTCAGACCGAAGGCGCTGAAGGACTTGACTACGATCGGTGCATTCCACCCATCAAATTCAACGAACAAGCGGCGATGTTCGACCTCAACTACTTTAAATATAGTTTTCTGAAAACAACTGATCTACCCTTCGATGAGATTCAACTCGAGGCAGACATGCAACAGATGGCTCTAGATTTAACAGCTTGCACACGAGGAAAACATTATTTCCTCTATCGCGATTTCCAGGCAAGAAATGTTATGCTAAAAAACGGAGAGCCCCATTTCATAGACTATCAAGGCGGCATGAAAGGTCCGTTGCAGTATGACGTGGCCTCCTTCCTATGGCAAGCATCTGCGCATTATCCACAAACTTTGCGCGAAGAAATCATTGAGTGTTACATCAACGAATTAAAGCATTTACTCCCTAGATTCGACAAGGAGGCATTTCGCAAAGAGCTTCAACTTTTCGTGCTATTTCGCATGATGCAGGTGCTTGGCGCTTACGGCCTGCGTGGTTATGTGGAGAGAAAGGAGTATTTTTTGAACAGCATCCCCTTAGCCATTGAGAATATGCGCGAAATGTTGGCGTTACAGGTGGCGAAACCCTACCCATATCTCAATCAGATATTGAACAAACTAGTAGCCTTGCCGCAATTTCAAAGAAAGCAGGCTGTTGCTAAGAAACCCATGGATTTGGGGAAAGCCTCCGTTTCAAAATACGATGGCAAAGGTCCTTTGGTGGTAAGAGTTTTCAGTTTTAGCTATAAAAAAGGCATTCCCGAAGACACATCAGGCAACGGTGGAGGCTACGTGTTCGACTGCCGAAGTACACACAATCCTGGTCGATACGACCAATATAAGCCCCTCACTGGATTAGATCAGCCAGTTATTGACTTTTTGGAGAACGATGGAGAGATTCTAACCTTCCTCAAATCGGTGTACAAACTGGCCGATGCCCACGTAAGCCGCTATATAGAACGCGGATTTACCGACCTCATGTTCTCATTTGGTTGCACTGGTGGACGTCATCGCAGCGTGTATTCAGCCCAGCACTTGGCAGAACATATCCACAAGAAGTTTGGTGTGGAAGTAAGGCTCTGCCATAGAGAACAAAATATAGCTACCACGTTACCCAACGAAAAGGTTCTATAGAAATCTACTCAAAGTGGGAGATTCTCTGATTTTCTTCCTCAGTTACAAGCCATTTAAAACGTAGTATGTCAACTTTGTTGTGCAATATTACACGCTATAAGGCATTTTCTGAAGTCAGTAATTGTGTTAAGGTTTTCTAAAAATAAAGCGAAGAGACTAGCATTTCAAAGAAATAACTGTAACTTTGCTTTACAAGATGTAGGATTTATGGATAAAAGGAACAATTTTGAAGACATCTGCAATGCTTTAGATTCTGATAATCTGCAATTAGCGCAGCAGCTTATTGAAGAGAAGCACGCAGAAATGGGCAAGTCCTCCACGCTACTCTATTTAAAAGGGAAGCTCTACATGAAGCAGTCGCAGTGGGGAAAAGCCATCAGTTGTTTTCTGCAGTCGGAAAAGATTGAACCCAACGAGCCAGCTCGTCAATGTCGTGAGATGTTGATCGACATCATGCAATTCTACAATAAAGATATGTATAATCAGTAAAAATCACGCTTTGGCTATGCTAAGAACACGTCTTAATGCATTATGCTCTCCTATGCATAGAGAAATTGTTTCCTATAAATATAGTCAAGCTAAGAATTATAAAATATGAGCAAGATAAGAGGTGCCCTTATCATCGACACCAACAGATGCAAGGGATGCGGACTTTGCGTAGTAGCATGTCCGACACACACACTTGCACTGACATCAAAAGAAGTCAACCACAAAGGGTATGCATTCTGTGAAGAAATTAACGATACATGTATCGGATGCGCATCTTGTGCAATTGTATGCCCAGATGGTTGTATTAGTGTATTCAAAGCAAAAGAGGAATAATGCGCTTCGCACTATTGAATGAGTTTTAAAAGATCTTTCTCAACCTAATGATAATGTGTTCACGTTAACTTGTACTGTCATACACAGATGAATATCACAACGCATTTTCACATTCACTCATTCATTCTCAAAGTTGCATCCATGAAGCAACCTCGAAAGGGCGCTCTCACCTCCTTAAAGAATAAAAAGTATCAAAGCGAACAGATGCGTACTCCGATTTCACGTCAATGAAGAAGGAATCCTAGTACATTGAAGAGTTTGCCAAGACTTTAATCATACTTCTATGAAAGAAGAAAACGAAGTACTCCTACTAAAAGGAAACGAAGCCATCGCACGTGCAGCTATACGTTGCGGATGTGATGGATATTTTGGATATCCCATTACGCCTCAAAGCGAAGTGCTCGAAACACTCGCAGAGTTGAAGCCTTGGGAAACCACAGGCATGGTGGTGCTACAAGCCGAAAGCGAAGTAGCTTCTATCAATATGCTTTATGGTGGAGGCGGATCTGGCAAAAGAGTGATGACCTCATCCTCTTCGCCTGGTGTGGCCTTGATGCAAGAAGGCATTAGTTATATGGCAGGAGCTGAAGTGCCTGGACTAATTGTCAACGTGCAACGTGGAGGTCCTGGACTAGGAACCATTCAGCCCTCCCAAAGTGATTATAATCAAGCCACACGTGGCGGTGGTAATGGCGACTACAACGTGATTGTACTTGCTCCTGCTTCCGTACAGGAAATGGCAGACTTTGTAGATTTAGCTTTTACTTTAGCATTTCGTTACAGAAACCCGGCCATGATTCTGTCCGATGGCGTTATCGGACAGATGATGGAAAAAGTGGTGCTTCCACCATTTAAGAAGCGTCGTACAGAAGAAGAGATTGCCAAAGAATGCCCCTGGGCAGCCAATGGTCATGGTCTCAAGAAACGCGAGCCCAATGTGATCACCTCACTCGAGCTTGATCCTGCTAAGATGGAACAGAAAAATCTCCACTTACAAGAAAAATATCAGACCATCAAAGACAAAGAAGTTCGCTACGAAACTCAGCAAACAGAGGATGCAGAATATTTGATTGTAGCCTTTGGCTCCGCCGCACGCATTTCACAGAAAGCCATGGAAATTGCTCGCAAACGCGGCATAAAGGTTGGTCTTTTCCGTCCCATTACGCTTTGGCCTTTCCCTGAAAAAGAGATTAAAGCATTAAGTAAGAAAGTCAAAGGTATGCTCGTAGTCGAAATCAATGCAGGACAGATGATTTTCGATGTGCGTTGCGCTGTAGAAGGCTCTGTCCCCGTAGAACATTATGGTCGACTAGGCGGTATCGTGCCCGACCCCGACGAAATTATTGATGCGTTGCAAAGCATGCAGAAGAAAAATGATTCGCGATGCCTTTGACAGAGAAATGGAATTAGCAACAGATATAAAATGCAGCATACAACTGCAATAGAATAAGATCTGATTGTCAACAACAACCCCCTCCAAAAGTAAAACGCATTATTGCTATAAATATAATTGTGATTATTCCGCATTCCCAATACTATTATGCCATCAACAGAAAATAACGACATATTAGAACGACTCCGACATCCAGAAAGGACAAAAGAATCTCGTCGTCAGATAACTCGCAATCTGTTTATCCGAAACATACTGAATAGTATTTTCATCCTTATAGCACTTATAGCCATGATAGGAATTTTAATAGACAAGGCGCATCTGATGATATGGTATGCTATTGGCTTGTTCTCTGTCATCATCAAAATGGTTGAGGTGATGCTCAGAATGCCAGGAATAAAGAACAAATAACAGCAAAGTCCCATGACAAGAGAAGATATTATCAAGCCAGAGAATTTGGTCTACGAAAAGCCCAAATTACTAAACAATATAGACATGCACTATTGTCCTGGCTGCTCACATGGCGTTGTTCACAAACTGATTGCCGAAATTATTGCCGAAATGGGCATGGAAGAAAAGACAATAGGCATCAGCCCAGTAGGATGCGCTGTATTTGCCTATCGATATGTAGACATTGATTGGCACGAAGCCGCTCACGGACGCGCTCCAGCACTTGCAACAGCTTGTAAGCGCCTTTGGCCCGACCGATTGGTCTTTACCTATCAAGGAGACGGCGACTTGGCTTGTATTGGCACAGCAGAAACTATTCATGCCCTCAATCGTGGAGAAAACATCACCATGATTTTTATCAACAACGCCATCTATGGAATGACGGGTGGACAAATGGCACCTACCACCCTTTTGGGCATGAAAACGGTAACTTGTCCTTATGGCCGTGATCCCAAGCTTCATGGTTATCCACTCAACATTACTGACCTCGCTGCTAAACTTGAAGGGACAGCCTATGTCACTCGACAAAGTGTACACAGCGTTGCTGCCATAAGAAAGGCTAAGAAAGCTATTCGCCATGCTTTTGAAAACTCTATGCAAGGAAAAGGTTCCAACTTGGTGGAAATTGTGTCAACTTGTTCCTCGGGTTGGAAATTATCTCCGATAAAAGCCAATCAATGGATGGAAGAACATATGTTCGACTTCTACCATATTGGTGATTTGAAGGATAAATAATCATACGAAATGAAACAAGAAATCATCATATCTGGATTTGGCGGACAAGGCGTATTGTCAATGGGTAAGATCTTAGCGTATGCAGCGCTAATGGAAAAGAAAGAAGTTACATGGATGCCCGCCTACGGCCCAGAGCAACGCGGTGGAACAGCCAACGTAACTGTAATTATTAGCGATGAACCTATATCTTCGCCCATTCTTAGCTCGTACGATACTGCCATTCTACTCAATCAGCCTTCGCTTGATAAATTCCAATCAAAGGTAAAAACTGGCGGAACACTCATCTACGATAGCTTTGGCATCATAGACAAACCCTCACGCACAGATATCATATCATGGCACATTCCTGCTATGGAAACTGCTGCAGAAATGTCTATGATGAAATGCTTCAACATATTCATCTTGGGTGGTTTCCTCAAAGTACATCCTATCGTTTCAATAGAAAGCGTAATGAAAGCATTACACAAAACGCTTCCCGAACGCCATCACGACTTGCTACCAATGAACGAACAAGCGATACTTAAAGGCAGAGATATTATAAGCAAGCAATAACGTTATAATACCTCGGGCAATAACACATCCACGAAATCCAAGGATAATATATTTCCGAATTTTCATATTGCTCTAAAGTACTCACTCGGAGGCCTTCAAGCCACAAATATGAAATTTGGATATCTTTTCAAGGATAATCATTGTATTAATGCCCCATTTACATAAACAAGCAAAAACCATAAATTATGGCAAATCGCAAACAACTCAAGAAAAGCGTAAAAAGGATCTCAGCAGACCTCTTTGCTGACTGTGTAGCACTCAGCATGTGCCAACAAGCTGACAAGGAGACACTCGAACAATTGATGAAAGAGATTCTAAAGCTTCACGAAGAGTACGTGGCACGCATCAGTCATACCGAAAAGGACTCTGAAAAGGAGTTTTACAAAAAATTCAAAACTGAATTCACTCAAAAAGTGAACGACTTGAACGATCGTATTATCAAGGCTTAAACGAATGTGAGGGGTCAAGTTATTCCAAGCGGACACAATTATGTGTCGGGAAAAGAATACTTGACCCCTCATTGGCTACTTTCCTGTTTATCTATTGGCAAAATCGTTGGCAGACATATAAAAGTTTACGAGGAGCATATTATTTAGATTTCAACTGTACAAATAACTACAGATGTCGCTAATTAATGAAGCTCATCACCCATCGACCAACAAATATCAAGAATCAAATACACATGATTAAGAATATCTGTAAAAAAATTCTCTTTTCCTGGTGGGGATGGAGCTATCACGTCACAGAGCCCACCCCAGAAAAATGCATTATTTGCATTGCCCCACATACGAGTAATTGGGATTTTCTCATAGGGAAACTCTATTATACAGCAATGGGAAGAACTTCCAACTTTCTCATGAAGAAAGAATGGTTTAAGGGACCATTAGGTAACTTGTTTCGTAAAATGGGAGGCATCCCAGTTGAAAGGAGCAAGCATACAAGCCTTACCGACCAATTGGCAGAACAAGCCAAAATGTCTAATCATTTTTCACTCGCCGTCACACCCGAAGGAACACGTTCAAAAGTTGAAACCTGGAAACGGGGTTTTTATTATATAGCCTTAAAGGCCAATCTCCCCATACTACTCTATGCACTCGACTATTCTCAAAAAAAGATTGTGTGTACGCGCACAATTCTTCCCTCAGGAAATGTAGATGAAGACATGCGCTCCATTATGCAGTATTATGCCCAATTTCAAGGAAAGCATCCAGAAAAATTTACTATCGAGAAACTATAAATCTTCAGATGGTGACAACAAAATGCTACAAAATTGAGACATTCGCAAACTTTTTCTACCTTTTGTTTGTTTATTTACAAAATATGCTTTACATTTGCAGCATAAACAAACAAAACCATAGAAATATGTTACGCAATTTCGTTTCCAATATGCATTGTTGGCGTAGCTTACAACTTTTTGTCGTAAGCTGACTCTATATACCCCATAAGAATGCCATAGTTGATTATGATATCCCAAAGGCGGCTCGTCAGGACTTACGACGATGCCGCCATTTTATTTATCCTATTTTAAGGAAGAGAGGAACAACGAAAGAGCATACTTGCGCAAAGAGAGAAACGGATAGAACAACCACCAAAGTATATATAAATACAAAAACTTACACAATATGAGCCAATACGACGTTACTGACAATGGATACTTCGGAAGATACGGAGGATCCTACATTCCTGAGATTCTACAGAAATGCGTGGAAGAATTGAAAAAAAACTATCGAAAAGTAATAGATAGCGAAGATTTTAAGCAAGAATTTGCCGAACTCCTACGCGATTACGTAGGTCGTCCTTCACCACTCTACCTCTCTAAGAATCTAAGTAAGCTTCATGGATGCAAGATTTATCTAAAACGTGAAGACCTCAACCATACAGGTGCTCACAAAATTAATAATGCCATAGGTCAGATTCTTCTTGCTCGCAGAATGGGTAAGAGCCGCATTGTAGCAGAGACAGGTGCTGGACAGCACGGAGTCGCCACAGCTACAGTATGTGCTTTGATGGGCATGCCCTGCATAATCTATATGGGTGCATTGGATGTAAAGCGTCAACGTCCGAACGTAGAAAAGATGAAACTTCTTGGTGCAGAAGTCGTAGCCGTAGAAAGCGGAAATCAGACACTTAAAGATGCCTGTAACGAAGCTATTCGTGATTGGTGTTGCCATCCTGAAGATACATTTTACCTAATCGGATCTACGATGGGTCCCCATCCCTACCCCGACCTCGTAGCTCGCTTGCAAAGCGTAATTAGTACAGAAATCCGTAAACAATTACAGGAAAAAGAGGGGCGACCTACCCCCGACTATTTAGTTGCTTGCATAGGCGGCGGATCCAATGCAGCAGGAACAATCTTCAATTTCCTCGACGATAAAGACGTGAAGATAGTTTATGCTGAAGCTGGCGGTAAAGGTGTAGATTCAGGCATGACAGCAGCTACGCTCAATATTGGCGAAGAAGGTGTACTTCACGGATTCCGTTCACTCGTAATTCAAGACGAAGATGGTCAGATTGTCGAACCATATTCCATCTCGGCAGGCCTTGACTATCCAGGAATTGGTCCGCTTCATGCCCACCTCGTAAAAACGGGAAGAGCCCAAGCCCTTGCCATCAATGACGACGAAGCCCTTGCCGCTGCCTACGAACTTAATCGATTGGATGGTATTCTGCCCGCTCTTGAATCAGCTCACGCTTTGGGCGCGCTTCATCGCCTCAAGTTTAAGCCCACAGATATCGTAGTGCTCACACTCTCTGGCCGTGGCGACAAGGATATGGACACTTATCTAAAATATGCTCCGCAGTATATGACAAAATAAAGACATAATGGAGAAATTGCCTAAGCAAATTCTCCATTATTTCCACCAAATAGGTTTACTCGTCAACACAAGATATACAGAATGAATTCTACCACACAATCATACCATTATAAAGTTAGAACCATCAAACTTCCTGGGGATTTGAGCACGCCTGTGAGCACTTACTTGAAAGTTCGCGACCTCTTTGCTCAAAGCGCTTTGATGGAAAGTTCAGACTATCATGGTTCTGAAAACAACAAATCGTTCATCGGGTTAGAACCTATTGCCTCATTTAGCGTGAGCCATAACATGGCCATCTTCAACTTGCCCAATCAAACTCAAATTGAACGCAATATCAATTCCTCTTACAGCGTAGCTAATGCCTTTGAGGACTTTATTGGTCAGTTTCACGTAGAAGGCAAAGATAGTGGTTATTGCGGACTCTATGGCTACACCTCATTCAATGCTATTCGATATTTTGAGAATATAGATGTAAAGGACAGTAAGGAAGCACGTAACGATGCACCCGACATTCATTATATTCTTTACAAATATCTTCTTGTATTCAATGATTTCAGCAGTGAGCTCAAGTTGCTCGAAATGCACAGAGAAGGTGAAAAGAGTGGATCCGAACGAATTGTTCGCGCCGTTATGAGTCGCAACTACGCCACTTATGCGTTCCATGCCGTAGGGCCTACGATTTCCCCACTTACAGATGAGGAACACAAGGCTAACATTCGCCGAGGCATAGCCCATTGCAAACGTGGTGATGTGTTCCAAATAGTACTCTCACGCCGTTTTATTCAAAAATATCAAGGCGACGATTTTGAACTATATCGTGCTCTTCGTCGTATCAACCCATCACCCTATCTGTTTTATTTCGATTTCGGTGGATTTAGAATTTTCGGTTCTTCGCCTGAGACTCATTGTCGCATAGAAGACAATGGCATGGCCTATATCGATCCTATCGCAGGAACAACTCGCCGTCAAGGTACACGAGTTGCCGATCTTGAAGCAGCTCAAGCACTACTTGCCGATCCCAAAGAGAATGCCGAACACACCATGCTGGTAGATTTAGCGCGCAACGATTTAAATCGTCATTGTACTGGTGTGAAAGTAGATTTCTTGAAAGAGACGCAATTCTATAGCCACGTGATTCACCTTGTAAGCCGCGTAAGCGGCAATGTTCGCCCTGGGACCAATCCCATCAAGATCTTAGCCGACACTTTCCCTGCAGGAACGCTAAGCGGAGCTCCGAAAGTGCGTGCCTTACAACTAATCAGTAAGTACGAGCCACACAACCGCGGAGCCTACGGAGGTTGCATCGGATTTATCGGACTTAACGGAACGCTCAATCAAGCGATAACAATACGTTCTTTTGTAAGCAGAAATGGCGAACTATGGTTTCAAGCTGGTGGTGGCATTGTCGCTGCAAGCAATGAAGATTACGAACTTCAAGAGGTCAACAATAAGCTAGGAGCCTTGCGCAAAGCGATAGAAATAGCTGAAACTAACAAAAACGAAGAAGCATGAGAACATTTCTAGTTGACAATTACGATTCATTCACATATAACCTTTTCCAATATTTGGAAGAAGAGGGAGCCGAAGTCTGCGTAAAACGCAACGATCAGTTTTCGCTCGATGAGATAGAGGCTTACGACAAGATTGTGCTTTCTCCAGGCCCAGGCATTCCCGACGAAGCAGGTTTGCTCAAAGCCGTCATTGAGCAGTATGCACCTTCCAAACCTATTTTGGGCGTTTGCCTAGGAGAACAAGCCATTGGCGAAGTGTTTGGCGCGAAGCTCTACAATCTGCCCAAAGTATTTCACGGCGTACAGACGCCCATACAAATCACAACCGACGATTATTTGTTTCGTGGTCTCCCCAATACAATCAATGTGGGTCGCTACCACTCTTGGGTAGTAAGCCACGAGCAGTTTCCTTCATGTTTGGAAATCACAGCTTTGAGTGAAGAAGGACAGATTATGGGCATCCGCCACAAACAATACGACGTACATGGCATTCAATTCCATCCAGAATCCATCCTTACGCCGCAAGGACACGAGATGATACGAAATTTTGTCAACAACTAAGATTCAGATTCAAAAACTATGAGAACAATACTTGACAAACTTTTTCAACACGCCATCTTGACACGACACGAAGCCTACGATTTGCTTTGCAACGTGGCCGATAAGAAATACAACGAAGCACAGACGGCATCTCTACTAACCGTGTATCGTATGCGCGACATCCACGTAGAGGAACTTCTTGGATTTCGCGATGCACTGATAGAACGCGCTCAACACATTGACCTTTCCGAATACCATGCGCTCGACATTGTGGGCACAGGAGGAGATGGAAAGAACACATTTAATATCTCCACTTGCGCATGTTTCGTTGTGGCGGGAGCTGGCTACAAAGTGGCCAAACATGGCAATTATGGTGCTTCGTCAGTTAGCGGTGCTAGCACAGTGTTAGAACTACACGGCGTAAAATTCACAAACAATGAAAGCCAACTCCGTAAGAGCATTGATACTTGTGGTATGGCCTATCTACACGCTCCTCTATTTCATCCAGCCCTAGCCACTGTTGGCCCATTGCGTAGAGCCTTAGGAGTAAAGACTATATTTAACTTACTTGGTCCGCTAGTCAATCCTTCAGGAACAGCCTATCAACTTCTTGGCGTGGCCAACTTACAACAGATGCGTCTCTATACCAACACACTTCAGCAGATTGGTATTGGATTCACCGTGGTCAACACTCTTGATGGATATGATGAAATTTCCCTTACAGACGATTTCAAGCTCGTTTCCAATCATTCGGAAAGTATCTATTCGCCTACGAAGTTCGGCCTTGCACGCGTATCTCCTCAAGACCTCTATAGCGGACATACTCCAGAGGAAGCATCGAATATATTCGACAATGTACTCAAAGGATGTGCAACCCCAGCACAATCACAAGTGGTCACAATCAATGCTGCCGTGGGCATTCACACAATTTGTCCTGAAAAGGATCTCTTCACCTGCATCGAAGAAGCCCGCGCCTCCCTACTTAGCGGAAAAGCTCTTAAGACATTCGAAAAGTTTATAGAACTCAACGCATGATTCTCCCCATTGCCCATGAGTAAGAACATATTATCAGAAATCATAGCTCACAAGTACACGGAAGTGGCTGAAGCTAGTACAAAGGTCACTCTGCATGAACTAGAAAAGGCCATCGCAGACATGGCTCCAACGAGGAGCTTGCGCCAGTCACTCGAGAATCATCGCGGAGGCATCATCTCAGAGTTTAAGCGGCGCTCCCCCTCAAAAGATTGGATTAGACGCGATGCTCGAGTGGAAGACATCATTCCTCAATATGAAGCCGCTGGAGCAGCAGCTCTTTCCATATTGACAGATAGCCACTACTTCGGTGGAACACTTGACGATGTACGCCAAGCCCGTAAACTGACCCATCTGCCCATCTTGCGCAAAGAGTTTGTAGTCAGTGAATATCAAATACTCGAAGCTCGCGCCGCCGGAGCCGATGCCTGCCTACTCATAGCGGCCGCTATTGGGAACAAACGATGCCATGAGTTGGCGCAATTCGCCCATGAAGTAGGACTCGAAGTCATCCTAGAGATTCACAGTCGCGAGGAACTTGAAGCATGTTCGCTTCATGTCGACGTGATTGGTGTGAACAACCGAAATCTCAAAACATTTCAAACCTCTCCTGCGCAGTCCGAAGAGCTATTTCCATTGCTGCCTACAGGACCTTTGCCCATCTCGGAAAGTGGGCTATTGCAGCCAGAGACGGCTCTACATCTGCAGAAAATAGGCTATAAAGGGTTCCTCATAGGAGAGGCCTTTATGACAAGCGAGCAACCTGGAGAACGACTAAAAAAATACATTGAAAAGCTGTCATGATAATCAAAGTATGTGGCATGCGTGACGCAGCTAATATCCGTTCCATCGAGCAAACAGGAATCGACTGGATGGGATTCATCTTTTACCCACCTTCCCCACGCTATGTGAGCAAGCCTCCTGAGTATTTGCCAGAAAGTGTAAAACGTGTGGGCGTGTTTGTCCATCCCGACTTTCAGAACGTAAACAATCATATCAAGCAATACCACTTGCAAGCCGTTCAATTCTGCGGAAAGGCTTCACCCGAAATGTGCCAACGTTTTCGTGACATGGGCATTTTAGTGATAAGAGTTGTGCCCGTAACGGAAACGTTTGTGAGTGAAACAGCCGAATACGTAGGTAAAGTCGACTACTTCCTATTCGACACGCCCACGCTCAAATTTGGCGGCAGCGGCAGAAGTTACAATTGGAGTTTGCTTGCTCGCTATCCTGGTCCCACGCCTTTCCTTCTCAGCGGTGGCCTTTCTCCATCGTCAATCGACGCACTTCGAGAATTCCAACATCCCTGTCTCGCGGGTTACGACATCAATAGCGGATTTGAACTAAGCCCTGCACTAAAGGACGTATCTGCTGTAACAAATTTTGTCCAACAAATTAAAAAAACTCAACTATGAACCGAATACAACAACTTTTTCAGACGAAAGAGCAAAACATCCTTTCCGTATATTTCTGTGCAGGGCATCCCACCCTTGATTCTACTGTACCATGCATTGAGGCCTTGCAACAGGGCGGTGTAGACATGGTAGAAATTGGCATACCCTTTAGCGACCCCTTGGCCGATGGTCCAACGATTCAGGGAGCAGCTTCTAAGGCTTTGAAAAATGGAATGAGTCTGCACAAGCTCTTCTGTCAGCTAGAGGGCATTCGCAAAAAAGTCACTATGCCACTCATTCTCATGGGCTATCTCAATCCCATTCTGCACTTTGGCTTTGAAGCGTTTTGCCGCCGTTGCCAAGAAGTCGGAATAGATGGTCTCATCATCCCCGATCTACCCTTTGATCGTTTCCAATTGGAATATGCCGATGTAACGAAACGATATGGGTTGGAGATTATTTTTCTTGTCACTCCTGAAACGCCAGAGGCACGCATTCGCGAGATTGATGCACATAGCGAAGGATTTATTTATGCCGTCAGTTCGGCTTCTGTCACAGGAGCTCAGCAATCATTCTCAGATGCTAAGCAAGCTTACTTTGCTCGCTTACAAGGCATGAAGTTGAAAAATCCTCTACTCATCGGTTTCGGCATTTCTAATAAGATCACGCGTGAAGCCGCCTGCGCCTACACCTCAGGAGTCATTGTGGGGTCGAAATTCGTCACTCTACTCTCCGAATCTCCCTCACCCGATGTAGCTGTAAAAGGTCTCCTAAAGGCTCTCAAAGAATAGAAGGAGGTATATTTCCAACAATATTTTCTTTTTGTTGTCAACATGAGTACCCTTCCCTGACCTTTTGCTAGTAAAATCAACAAAAGAGAAAAGGCTACGTGCTCTTGCGACAAAGTTTGCGGGCTAGAAACTTAATCTTTAACACTCCGATTAAGTTTCTAGCCCGCAAACTTTGTCGCAAGAGTATATCTCATTCCACTCACCTCGGAGCAGACTTGCTGACACATTTGACCATAAGATGGAAGTTAGTCTTCATCCTCCACCTCAACTGTTACGACTTTCTTGCTAGCTTTAAGCCCTGCGGTTCTTGCAGCATGCTTAAATATATAGTTTTTACGATCAATAGTGTGCTTACGGAATTTACCGCTGATGCGCTGAAGTTTTTGTCCGTTTTTGGAAAGTGCGGCTTCATCTGTAATCCATTTTTCTGCACGACGATCATCTGCAAAGTCACCTGCCGTCACTTCGGGATCATAGCAATAGTGGAGGCGGCGCATTGTTGCAGTAAAGCCACCATCTTCTACACGAAACACAAGTTGATAATAAAACTTCACGCGATGAATTTGCCAATTCGTACGCTTAAAATACATATATTCTTCGATACTTGCTGCGATGATGCCACTATCTGGAGTAATCTCTGTAATGCGCGATTGCGGAAGTTGGTCAGGGCCATCAATCAATTCTTTTTGTACGAATTGACGCAATGAGTCCATGATTTCAGCTTTTGATTTTTGCGCAATCTTATATTCTGCATCAAATTGTACATAACCATTCACGGTTGGCACGGCACCAGCCAAATAGCGCTTCATGTCTGTAGCATTCTGTGCCATAGAGGGCACGAAAAGCAAAAGCATCAGAGCAAAAAGGATTTTCTTCATAAGGGGTAATCTTTAGTTTATTGTTTATGCGACAAAGTTAGTGCAAGGTGAGAGAAGAAAAAAATAAAAGGCAAGTTTTTTTGTTTTTTTCTTCCCTCCACACAGCCCAAATCAACAAAGTGTAATAACACAAAGTGAGAGAATATAAGCCTACCCTCACGATTCTTTCATTTAAGTTTAGGGTGGTTCTATCCATTCACAAACGGGGATTTACTCTCTTTATACCGCTCATATAAGTCTGTGTCTTTGGGTGGCGCAAGCAAAAAAAGGGAAAAGGACGATCGATTTTAAATGAAAGAACCTTGGTCTACCCTCAACATTTGCAATCCTTAAATTTTGTACTGCACTCGGTTTGCATTATCTTTGCATATTGATATGGCTCACTCGTTAGATTTTAATCATAAAATACTCCTATATATAAAGGCATGCACACTTAGCAAAGCTTCTCTGCTCGTGACAAGCCTTTGTCTTATTGTATTATTCTCAGCTTGCAGCAGCAAGAAGTTCTTAAAAACGGGGGAACATACGCTCTCCGATGTAGAGGTGAAAGCTGCCAACAAGCACTTTGCAACGGGAGAATATAAAAATTACGTTAGACAACAACCTAACGCAAAATGGTTTACTTTGTTTAAAGTGCCCTTAGGCATTTATTGTCTATCGAAAGCTGACAGTATAAAAGGGAAGAAAGGGCTTTCTAAAATATGGAAGAAAATCGGTGAAGCACCAGTTATCTACGACACAGCCCAGACCCTCCACAGTCAAACAAGCATCAGACAAGCGCTCAATAGCAAGGGTTATCTGCATGCAGAGGTAGACACTATCGTTAGTTTCAATAAGCACAAAGCCAAGGTTATTTATCTACTACGCCCAGGTATGCGTCACTACATACACGAGTTGAAGTATCAATTCGACGATGAGGCTCTTCGCCAACAATTTCGCCTTGACTCTGCTTCTACGCTGATTCGTAAAGGCATGCCCTTGGATTTAGGGAAATTAGCCGATGAACGCGCAAGAATCATCAAAGCGCTGCACGAACGCGGATATTATTATTTGAACAATGACTATATCTCCTACGACATCGACACCCTTGCCGGATCGCTTGAAAGCAATGTAATACTGCATTTTCGAAAACCAGAAAATGCAAGGAAAGAGAAAGTTTACACGCAGCAGAAGTTTCGCAACGTAAATATCACAGCCGACGACTTAACAACTATCTCAACAGAAAGACAAGCCGACACACTCTATTATAGAGGACTTAACTTCGTATATCATGGGAAGCAAAAATTATTCAAGAGATTGTTTGTATCCCACGTAGGATTACGTCCTGATAGCACGTATAGAGAGTCGCAAGTACAGAATACGTATAGTTCGCTCAATGCTCTCCCCATCACGAGCTATACCACAATTCATATCGAGCCAGTGAAAGATGCCGATTCGCTGCTCGACTGCAACATTTACCTGCAACGGAACAAGCCACATAGCATCGGACTAGAGCTTGAAGGAACCAATACCTCGGGCGACCTCGGTGCTGCATTAGCTCTGACATACAGCAATCGAAACCTTTTCCGAAGTTCCGAACTTCTCACACTCAAAATACGTAGTGCCTACGAAGCCATCACGGGTTTAGAGGGCTACTCCAATCAAAACTACATGGAATGGAGCGCCGAGGCGAATTTGCGTTTGCCCACACTATTACTTCCATTCGTAAGCATAGAAAAGAAGAGACAACTTAAAGCGGCATCAGAAGCTAAGGTTATGTTTGATACGCAAGACAGACCTGAATTTCATCGACGTGTACTTACAGGAGCTTGGTCGTATGTTTGGAATCGTGCGGACAAGACTCAGCTGCAACACCATTTCGACATGTTATCAGTGAACTACGTATATATGCCTTGGATTTCTGACACTTTTAAGAAAAACTATCTAGAAGGCAACGATCCCCACTATTCTGTACTACGATATAGTTACGAGAATCTGTTCATTGTGCGCACAGGGTATAGCTTTACCTATAACTCCCTGCGCGATGCTGCTAACATGCCTACGGGACTTTACCAAACCAATGGTTATCAAGTAAGATTCGGTATAGAGCTAGCAGGCAATGTGCTCTATGGAATTTCACGAGCTATTCACGGAAAACGAAATGCGGCCGACCCTTACAACCTTTTTGGCATAGCCTATTCACAATACGCCAAAATTGATTTCGATTTTGCCAAGAGCGTGGTGTTAAGCGAACGAAATTCTCTGGCTTTTCACGTTGGGTTTGGCATTGGATTACCTTACGGAAATTCTACCATAATGCCTTACGAAAAGCGCTACTTTGCGGGTGGAGCCAACAGTGTAAGAGGCTGGAGCGTGCGAGAGCTCGGACCTGGTTCATACAAAGGAAAAGATAGCAAAGTAGACTTTGTGAATCAAACAGGTAACATGAAGCTCGACCTCAACTTGGAATTGCGCACCTTCCTTTTCTGGAAATTACATGGTGCCTTCTTCATTGATGCAGGCAACGTGTGGAACACACGATCCTATCCCGATATGGACGTAGCCTTATTCAAATTGAATAGTTTCTACAAACAAATTGCCGTAGCTTACGGTTTGGGTATTCGCTTCAATTTCAACTATTTCATTCTCCGCCTTGACGGTGGTATGAAGGCGATCAATCCAGCTGTCAGTTCAGGACGTCTTCATTACCCCATAAGCAAGCCCAACTTCGGCCGTGATTTTACGCTTCACTTTGCCGTAGGACTTCCTTTCTAGGAATGGAATTACACAACCCCTTCTTATCATACAGAAAATCATATTTGCATTCATGCTTCAATTCATATCCTTAGGTTCCGGAAGCTGCGGAAACTGCTATTACATCAACTCGGATGGCTATGGTATCATCATCGACCTAGGCATTGGCATACGTTCTTTCAAAAAATTATTCTCCGACTATGGACTTAAAATCGCGCAAATCCAGGCAGCACTTATCACGCATGACCACACAGATCATGTAAAGGCCATCGGATCACTCTCACGCGATTTTCACATTCCCGTATATACCTCACAAAAAGTGCATGACTCCATCATGCACAATCATTACGTGTCGAAAAAGATTCCCCTGCCATTACAACATTCCATTACGCGCGGACAATCTTTCCAATTGGGGCCTTTCGACATTACGTCATTTGGTGTGCCACACGATAGCGCTGATAATAATGGTTACTTGTTGCGTGTGGAAGGGAAATGCTTCGTTCTGCTTACAGACGTGGGGCATTTCACAGAAGAGATGCCCACCATTATTCAGCAAGCCACACATCTCGTAATTGAGTCAAACTATGATGAAGCCATGCTTCGTTCGGGCCATTACCCACTACGATTACAAAAGCGCATAAGTAGTCCCAATGGTCACATCAGCAATGCGGAAACAGCTGCATTTCTTGCGCAGAACCTCAACAAAGACCTGATACAAAAGGTGTGGCTATGCCATCTCAGCGCTGAAAACAATCTTCCCCGCATAGCTTACGACACATGTTCAAAAGCCCTCACAGAAGCAGGGTTCGTCCTTGAGGGCGAAAGCAAAAATCTCGACCTACAAGTACTCGCACGCCGCACGCCTTCGCTACTTACTACATTAGAATAAAGGGCGGTTCTATTCATTCTGAGAAATAAAATGTCCTATTCAGATGTGCTATTAGCATGCGCTTGGAAGCGTCTTTTTGATAAAGCACTCATTTCCTATTCTTCCTCATCATATGGTCTACTTAATCATCATCTTCACTGGATACATCCTAATTTCCGTACTTTCTTTTATTGTAGGAAAGAAAGCCAATCGTCACCCAATAGCCCCTTCAACCACTGAACTACAAGGACGATTGGAAGCAATGGAGCGTTCGATGAATGACAAGGATAAAACCATCCTAACACAGATAGAAGAAATCAAGCAACTCACGACCCAACGCGAAGTGTACAAAGCAAAAGCATCCGATCTTGCCCTTTTGCTTCAACAAAAGCAAACTGACTGCGACCAGCAACTCGCTCAACTCAAAGAACTTTACGAAAAGCAAATGGCGCAACAACTTCAGACACTCCGCGAAATGAATCAGAAGCAAGTGGAAACACAGCTCAACTTGATTCGTGAGCAAATGAAATCTACTTCAGAATCCGTACTGAAAGCTCGGCAGAATGAACTTAATGAGTACAACCAAGAGCAAGTAGGGAAAATTATTGACCCATTGCAACGTAGTCTGAAAGAAATGGAAGAGGCTTTCTGTAAGAATAAGGAGCAACAGAAAGATGCTCTCACCCGACTAGACGAAAGCATTCAGCAAAGCATGAAACAAAGTGCCTCATTGGGTGAAACTGCCGACCGTCTCACACGAGCACTTACGGGCGAAGTAAAAATTCAAGGAAATTTTGGAGAACTGAAGCTCAAGCAACTTTTTGAAGACCTAGCACTTAAAGAGGGCGAACAATACGACACGCAAGAGACGCTCAGAGATCGTTTCGGGAAAGCGCTCAAGGGAGATGATGGAAAGGGGCTCATCCCTGACTTTATTCTTCACTTCCCCAATAATCGCCATGTCGTAGTAGACTCTAAAATGTCGCTCACAGACTTTGAGCAATACATGAATGCGCCCGAGGGAAGCGATGAACGAAACGAACATCTAAAAGCCCACATCAATAGCGTGAGAATGCAAGTGAAGCGCTTGGCAAAAAAGGAATATTCCAAATATTTGCCTGAAGGATACAATCGCCTCAACTTTGCCATCATGTACGTTCCCATTGAGGCTGCTCTCAACTTGGCACTTCTCAACGATGCCACACTATGGCGCGAAGCCTACGATGAGGGAGTACTGATTCTCGGTCCACAAACAATGTATATGAATTTGCGCGTACTCGAAATGATGTGGACGCAAGTGCGCCAGCTCAACAATCAGCAAGCAATGATTGATGCTGCCAACCTTATCATAGAGCGTGTGCAAGAATTTGGTAAGCGCTATCTAGATGTAGAATCGAGCATGCACGACGTTATCAAGAAAATGGATTCCCTAAAAATCATCACAGCCGACCGAGGCATTAGCATTATCACAGCCGCCAAGAAACTCGTCACAGCAGGAGCAAAAGAAAGCAATAAAAAGAAGAAACTGGATGATCTGGAAAATCGCATTTTCATAGACAACAACACTTCTGATATGCTAAGCCCTGAATAGATTGAGAACATATCAGAAGTGTTGAGATAATCTATTGTCCCCTACCCTTTCATAAGATCACTCATAATGTCATCGCTTATCATGATACTCTCCTTGGCTATACTGAGGAAACCATCTTCCTTAATTAAGCGATGATTCAGAAGATGAGGCTTCGCATTCTTCAGTAAATAATTTAAAGCAGTAGGGCCAAATATTTCGGATAAACGCTGCAGCGAAAGCCCCTTCTTCGTACGTAGAGAAGTAAAAACAAACTCATCGTATTGTTCATCAATCGTAAGGATTTCTTCCTCATAAGGCGGATATCCATCGGAATCTGCGTATTGAATGAGGTTGGGCAAATTGTGTCGACGCACATTATCATGAAAAGAATGAGCTCCCGGCCCTATACCTATATAGGGCATACCATTCCAATAGCCGGAATTATGGAGTGAATGAAAATTTGGTAAAGCGAAATTGGATATTTCGTAATGCTCAAATCCATGAGCCTCGGCCGCACTCATCAACATATTATACTCACGCACACTCGTCTCCTCTGTTGGCAAAAATATATCACCACGTTGGAGCATACGCGCTATCATAGTATCATGCTCTATACTAAGTGCATACGATGAGAGATGACGGATTGGAAGAGAGAATGCCTTACGCAAATCCAGTGCGAACATTTTCTCCGTCTGTTGTGGAAGTCCATAGATGAGATCTATACTTACGTTATCTACACCTCCCTCAACGAGCGTTTTTACAGCGTTTACAGCGCCCAAAGCATTATGACGGCGATTCAGCAACTTTAGCAACTCATCATCGAAACTCTGCACACCGAGACTCACACGATTGATTCCCATGCGTCTTATGTTGCTGACAAATTCTTTCGTCACATCGTCGGGATTAGCTTCGAGTGTAATTTCGGCTTTTTCATCTACCCGATATTTCTCGTAAATCTTCTCTAAGATTGCCTGAATCTGATCCGAACGAAGCTGCGAGGGCGTTCCTCCCCCAATATAGATGCTCGCAATGACAGCATGTGAAAGTTCAGTTGCGCGAATGGTAAGTTCTCGACAAGCCGCTTCGACATATCGTTGCTTCCATTTGTCGGTCTGCGTAGTAGAAAAGAAATCACAATAAATACAACGGCTTGCACAAAAAGGTACATGAACGTAAATCATGCCTCTCTGATTTGCATAGTTACTAGCGGTCATCAATCTTCGCTTTTAAGTGTAGGCAGATGAATCTTATAATGAACAGCAAGGATTCTTGCCAACATAACGAAAGCGCCACAAATAAGGCCCGATGACACATTGCCAAGTCCCGCTTTAGCGCAAATAAAATAGGCTATGCCACCCACCACACAAGCCAAAGCATAGATTTCTTTACGGAAGATAAGTGGCACTTCATTGATAAACACATCACGAAAGACACCACCTCCTGCTCCTGTTAAGGTGCCCATAATAATCGCCGTCCAGAAAGGGAAACCCGCAGCCAATGTTTTCTCTATACCCGTTACGGTAAAGAGCGCCAAACCAATCGTATCGAAGAGAAACCATGTATTGTTTTGCTTTACCAAAAACTTTCGAAAAGCAATCACCCACACTAGCGCAAAGGCTGTACAGATGAGATAAAAAGCATTGGTCATCCAAAAGGGTGGTTGGCTCAGCAAGAGGTCACGCATAGTTCCACCACCAATAGCCGTAGTAAGCCCTACGACATAAGCGCCGAAGAGGTCAAAATGTTTTGCTGATGCTAGACGAATGCCAGAAATGGCAAAAGCAAGTGTACCTATAAAATCGAGTATTTGTACAAACATTTGTAAAGAAGTTTTTCTATAGAAAATGGTAAAGTCTAGATTTTCCCTTTGTAATAATGGAGATAGTCCCCGATAAGGTTGGGATAAGCTCTAAACAGAGAGACAAATTATATCAATTGACTACACTTTGTGGGGTTCCTTCTGAGAAAGCTTGAATGTTTCGCGTAACGATGTCAACGATACGTTCTACCGTGAGCGGAGTTTTCCAACCTATATGCGGAGTAATATAGGCATTAGGGGCTTTTAGCAAGGGACAATATGGAGAAGGAGGCTCTTGCGCAAGTACGTCAGTGCAGTAAGCAGCTAGTTTCCCTGTTTGAAGGGCTTGCGCCACATCTTGTTCATTTACCAAAGCGCCTCGAGCCGTATTGACTAGATATAGTCCAGTTTTAGTTTTTGCTAGAAGAGATGCGTTGACAAATCCACGATTTTTCTCTGTCAACGGGCAATTAAGACTGACAATATCACACGTAGTGAAAGCATCCTCCAAGGAAATAGGCGTTACATATTCAGGAAGTTGAGAAGCCGATTTACTTGTGACAGCATATATTTTTACTCCCATAGGATGAAGGAAACTAGCCAATGCGCGTCCTATATGCCCAAATCCTACGATGGCAGCGTGCTTTCCTTCTAGGTCGAGACGCGAATGCGTAGTATAACAGAAATCCTCGCAACTACTCCACTCTCCGTGGCGATTTCGTTCTGTATAAAATCCCACATCATTGGCTGCTTCGAGTAAGAGCGACAATGCCATTTGCGCCACTGCCTGGGTGGAATAGTCGGCACAATTGCATACGGGAATACCTCGCTCGCGTGCTGCCTTAATGTCTATTTTATCGTAACCTGTCGCTGCCACACAGATGAGCCGAAGTTTAGGCATTTGTGCTATATGTTCAGCCGTAATAGAAGTCTTATTGACAATGATTACGTCAGCATCTTTGCCCCTTTCTACCACCTGATGACTATCTGTACGATCGAATACTCGAAATTGTCCCAAAGCCTTGATAGGGTCGAGCACAGAATCCGATGTTTGAAGGGTATATCCGTCAAGAAATATGATATTCATAATTATATTAATCTTACTAATTCATTTTCAATATTTGAGGAGAATACTAAACTTCTCTGACTTTACTAGAACATTCTCGTGCCAACTCAGTGGAAACATTCTATACCTAGGAAGATTCATAAAGTTCAGTTGCTACTTTCTGTAAATCGGAGTGACGCATCCCACTAATTGCCAATATCGGCAGCCCGAAGGCTTATAGTATACAAGGAAGTCGTATTCATTCTCCGTCTGGAAATAATTGCCTTCCGCTACCGACGTAGCTCCGCCTTCGGCCGTTACTGCATCCTTCAGCAGATACATATAATTATAATAGCCACACTTGAGCAAGAGATCTATCTCATAGGCTTGATCCACCTCATTGTAGCGCATTTTATATTCATCAGAAAAGCCCGTTGATGTCCATCTTCCACTCACATAGAGCGACTTTCCATTGGCTAATTGCGGCATTGACAAACGAAAATGTGTTACCACATAGTCTGCCATAATCATGGCATCCCCACCACCCTCATAGCGAGTCAAGTAAAGTCCATCTCGATCCTCATCATAGAGATAATTCTTTCTGGGAGTGTCTTGCTGCAAAGTATAATGATAGTAAGGATCTATCCAACAGACTCCATCGCCATGCATTCCTGGATAACGCGTAGATAAGATTTCCATCTTGCGATATTCATTGCCCGCACAGAAAATCAATTGACGAGTATGCTCCCAAAGCAAGTTGTTTCCATTCTGCGCTGTCAATGAGGGATTCATAACCGCATTGTCCCATCTACGATTTTGAAGCACTATGATTTTCATTTCACTCCTCGCATCGCGAATCGTCAAGTTGCCTGCATCCACCCGCAAAGAGATTTGTTGATGTGATTCGTTATGATCGATTTCCGTATCAGTAGAGCAAGAAGGATATATGCTCACCCGCTGGCTCACCACGCCAAAATAGGTCTTTAACACTGGTTCCATTTCACCTTCTTCATTCTCTCGGCTCACGGTGATTAGATAATTCCCCGAAAGAAGAGGACGCATATGTACGTTAGGAATAGAAAAAGTATAGTGCGTATAGAGCACAGTTGTGTTCTCACTTGGCTCATAATCTGTGATTACTTCTTCATCATCATCCGCTCTCACATAGTCGCTTTCAAAGAGTTCCTCAGACGGATGCCCCTCCACATCACAATGCTCTATCCGATAAGTATATCTAGCATATTCATGCGTCATATCATCGAAAGACAACGTCAATACATCCCCTTTATCTATATCAATTACAGGGAATGCCTCATATTGGCCGTTCACTGCTGTTTGTATCGTCTTAATATGAGGTGCCTGCAACGTGGTCTTTCCTGGTTGCGCTTGCAATCCTTGCATGGCGAGCATCCACAACAAAGGAAGCAACAAATAAATAGGGCGTGTTTGCATGATTAAAGATGACTAATGGGAAGATATAGAGCGCTTTTTTCTTATACTCTCAATTTCTACGCGAATCCAATCAAAATCAGAACATTATCTCCCAAGAAGGAGACTACTTAGCTACTACCGCATTTGTATTTCAAGTATACAATCAGCAGGGGCGTTAACCGAAATGTTTGTAAGGAATAAGCGAGTCTGATTCTTGGCCTGTTTTTCCTTCCGGAACGCTATTCGTTGACCCGTTTCGAGAGTCTTTACATGCTTGATGGATGAAGTTGCTATCGGTAGCACCACTGACGAAGCAATGCTGTCTGAAAGCAAATGTACATAGAGCGTACGCGAATCCTTACGATAGGTACTCACAATGCTATCACCCATCTGCACCCATCCTGCCGTTGTGCCATAAATGCTTTGCCCTGCTTTTCCACGTAGCCATTTGCCCATGCCTTGCAGTCTATCAAGCGAGAGTGCTGGCAAATTTCCATCTGGTTGCGGACCTATATTAAGCAATAAGTTAGCTCCTTTAGCCGAACTACGCACCAAGAGCCTTATCAATTCGGAAGTGGACTTATAGTTTTGATCTTTCACTCTGTAGCCCCACATACCATTCATTGTTTCACAAGTTTCCAAGGGCAACATGCTTATACTTTGTCCGGAAAGGCCAGCCTTATTTTCTCCCGGGACATCACGTTCAAACATCTGTATGTCCTCACCTTCAAAGGGAGTTTGGTGATGATTATTACCAATAAGACACGCCGGCTGAAGCTGATGAATCAATTCATAAAGTTCCTTCAATTGCCAATTAAAGGGGATACCATCACGCTCATGATCCCACCATCCATCAAGCCATATACAATCTACCTTACCATACTGCGTAAGCAATTCCGTAAGCTGGGCTTTCATAAAGTGAAAGTAGCTATTCCAAGAAGCCTTTTCTGGGCATTTCCCTGTATGAAGTCCCGTAAATCCTGTGGGATAATCGTCGCGAGTCCAGTCTATCAATGAATAGTACAAGTGTAGCCCCACCCCTTGTCTGTGGCATTCATCGGCAATCTGCTTCACGATATCGCGCCCATAGGGAGTATGCATGATATTGTAAGGACTTTGCTGCGTGTTCCACATTGAAAACCCATCATGATGGCGAGTTGTGAAACACAGGTAGCGTGCGCCTGCATCCTTGATAGCGGCCACCCAAGATTTTGCGTTAAAATCATGTGGATAGAAAGCATTAGCAGCTTTGGCATATTCATCACGATGAATGTCGTCATTCTGCATATACCATTCTCCTTGGCCAAACATACTATAAATTCCCCAATGGAGGAAGATACCAAATCTAGATTCAGCAAAATTGGATCGTGCTTGCAAATTTCCCGATGTGGGCATATAAGTTTGTTTATTTCCAGTCAGCGCATGCAACTCTACTGGGAGCGAGAACAAGATGACACATAAAAAACTTATTACGATTCTTTTCATACAAATGTAGGATAATATAATGATGAGCAAAAATACGATTTTTTATGTATACTACCCGCCTAGACTGCACAGTTTTTTGTAATTTTGCAGACAAAACAGAATCAGTTGGCTGGCTTGTCGTGTGCATTTTCATAGACAGGGACATGCGATGTTTTCATCTTTCCGTTAGGCATAAACCTAGCGAGAAGCGCATCATCTTTGTCTGCCTGAAGGATGCAGGAGGAAAGTCCGGGCAACACAGAGCACTCTGCTTCCTAACTCGAAGCCGTCTGTAAAGGTGGATTAGTGCAGAAGAAAACAACCGCCATTTCTGCTACTTGCAGGAAAAGGTAAGGGTGAGAAGGCGAGGTAAGAGCTCACCAGGCATGTGGCGACACATGTGCTGTGCACATCAGAGGTTGAAAGTTCATGTATACCAGCGTCAGAGGGCTGCTCGTCCGATGATGATTCCAATCATCTCGCTGGAGGGTAGAACGATACAGCTTGTTGGCGACAGCAAGCGCGGATAAATGACAAGCGCTATAGTTGCCCTTGGTAACTATAAGCACAGAACCCGGCTTATAGGCCGACTGATTCTTTTTTATTTTCTGACGACACCGATTTCCCCTATTATTTATTCATCAATTCCGCTCACATCTGAGCCGAGTGTTCCCTTACTATGCACCCTTATATTGGTAAAGAATATTGACATTCTGTTTTCTCAAACTAGAATGGAGATAGCCTTGTATATAGCTAGGAAATCCTTATCTGTGCATCGAAATAAAACGATTCGCCCAAAAAGAAAATACGACATGGGCATCTAGCATTTCCTTCTTGGGCATAAAAGAATCATTGAAAGGCCATATTCAGTCGCCATTATGGGCATAATGTGAGACAAAACGCGTGAAAGCGAAGTGCATTAAGTACGTATCCTGCTGATTTTCAAACTATTCAAAAATCCCCTCACTATTCACATATTTAGAAACGTTTATCGGAAACGTTATAAATACGAGAATGGTGAGGGATTTTATTGATCACAATGTAACAACAATATCCTCAGTTTTCAATCCAGCCTCCTTCAGTAGATACGCCTCTTATCGAGATATCAAGTCGTTGTTCTAGACGTGAATTAGTAAAAAAGAGGATGTTCGTTTCTCCGTTTTCATCAGTCTTTACCGACGGGTTCCAATAAAGTGTACGACGGCGATCTGATGGATTGGGCAGATCAAAACGGCGATAATCTGGAGAATAAAACTCAGAATGAGATGCAAAGCCCTGTACGAGACGACGCTCCGTACCGCGCACACTTTTCACGCGATATAGGTTGGGTTGTTCGTAAATGTAAAGCATATATCTGTTGGCCACAGAAAGGAGTTTGTCTTTTCCCATCACGGCATCTTCTCTTTGAGCATTAGGCACAAAGCAAATGCTTCGATAATTGTCCGCAAGATTATTGAATATATTATCATTGTATTGCAACAATCCATCTTCATACCATGCTACGTTGTTGAGATAGATTGTTACATAATTCGCTTTGTACTCTATTCTTGGTCTTTTATAGAGTTTGTTCGTTACAGCATCGACCTTCCTCTGCTCATCTGGAGGAAGATTCTTTTTCAGAGCTTCGGGCAACTTTTTAAAGAGATCTGATTCTGTATTACTTTCAGGAAAGATTGCAGAACCACCACTATTAGGGTCATATTGCTCAGGAGCATCCTTATCATCCTCTTCTTCAAAATGCCCACCAGATTTATAGAGTCCATAGCGCGTAACACTGAAATTATGATCAAGCATAGGCAAGAGTTCACCTAGATCGGGAGTGGCCTTTCCGCTATCTTTCAGTTGCTCCACAATTTGAGCCACATTGTAGTATTTGATGGCACGATCTTCTCCATGATGTTCACCACCATTCCATGTGTATCTACCTCCTGTAAATCCTCGGTATTTTCCTTTAATGCTTACTTTAGCTTCATTGAGGATTGTAGGAACAGTTCGTGGAATAGTGTCTGTCCATTGAAACGTATCGGGGGTGTCAGTTTTGCTATAGACTATAATGCTATCCTTTTGCATGGGAATGGACAAATGCAAATCAGAAGCTGCGAAAGCACGTGGACGAGGTGCGAACCATTGATCAATTGCAAGGCGTGACCATGAAGCATGATCCTTGTCGCTTCGAATGGAAAATTGCATATAGTAATCGCCCTTAAAGTCGGCAAAATTAGCAAAAGAGAATTTCCCATTTTCATCCGTGCAAGTATTTCCTTGCAAAGTTTTCCCATTCAGAGAATAAGCAAGCATCTTTAAATTGTAATTCTTCAAAGGATGTAAGCGATTGTTGTCTGCATATAGCGTACCGCGCAGTATGGGAACTTCTTCAATAGGTTGCTTCAGAACGAATGGCGTCTTCCCACACATGGTAGAGAAATGATTCGCAGTCCATCCTTGTACCATGAGTAAGAGGTCTAGCATTCGACGATGAGCAGCATCATCCTTTACAAAGTAAAGCTCAGGGTGTGCCACATAACCTTTGATTTCTGAAGATAGGAGCATATCTGCCTCTACGCCCCCATCATTTGTATCGGTGATATTACCGCTTGCATCACGCACAGCTATAGAGAAAACAGTCTGGACGGGATGTTGCTTAGCATCTTTTAGCTGTATTTTCACCACTGCAGGCTCAAATGCTTCATAGAATGCCTTGTTTTGTTGCATGCTAACACTTACGCGCTTGTTCTCTTCTTCGGTAATAGGCATCCAAATTAGTCGAGTGCTATAACTCTGCCCTTTTACATCAAAGAGTTCTATTCGATTCACTCCCCCACGCAAGGCTTTTCTCGGCACAAACACTTCTGTACCATTCGGGATCACCGTAAGCGTGTCAAAATAGCACACCTTCTCTCTGCTTATTACAGCCAAACCTAACAAACTATTTGCTGCAATGGCAGAATCATTGGCTTGCACTTTAATATTCACACCATCAGTGAGAGGCTCTGCATGTAATGCATAAGAGACGGCCGTTGCAGGAAGAGCGAAAGTATTACGAGATACATTCTTTATCCTAACAAAGCCATTTTCTTGCTGAGCAGAGAGCACGAACGTGCCACGTCCACCATATTCTGGTTGGAATTCACTTAACACATTCCCCTTATCATCACATAGTTGCAGCGTATCATTCATACCATTTCCCATTCCATCAGTAAGTTGGTATGCGATATATTGTTCTACCCCTTTTGCTCTACTTCCGCCTTCAGGATAAAAATTAAGCACATATTCCTTTCTATCTGTCATGGTATAAGGACGCGGCATTGCGATAGTTACGCCTTTACGCTTTTCTGGAACAGGTAAAGATAAATGTAACAAGTCACTTGTCTGCTTCTGAGTATTATTACCATCAAATCCAAAAATCGGAACTACACGCGAAAAGATGGCCGGTTCATCCCAATTGGTCATTTCCCTTGTATAGGCTCTTACTTCATAATAGCCTGGCATCACAGGACGTTTCAGACTAAAACATCCATCAGCTTGTCCAATTGAATCCAACCGGAGCATTTGTTTCTCTATAAGACCACCATCTGCATTCAGCAATTCTACATACAACACGCGACTCAAATCCGTAGGCCGTAGACTTGAAGCCCGTACCACGTAAGCTTTGTACCACAATGTATCGCCCTCTACATAGCTCGTATTATCCATGTGCAAATATACTTTCTCGCGAGGGTATTTACGGTCAAACCCCGAAGTGGCTTTAAATAAATCAAATAGTTCCTCCGCCGTTTGCTGCTGGGCTAAGGTGGGAAGATTGAAAAGCAATAGGAATAAGAAGATATACTTTTTCATGATAATAGAGTTTATAAGACACAGACTTTAATCGGTGTGAAATCCTATTTCTAGTCTTTGCTGTTGTAGCAGACTTAGGAGCAGAGAACTGCATAACTCTGTCACACGATTTGGCAAAGTCTTGATAATCCTTTTCCATCTGTTCCACGGTCAAGGTTCCCGCTATCTTGTCAATGTTCTCGGTTTTAAGATGCAGGTCTACATTGTATTTTTTGCAAGTTCTTTGCTCTTTTTGAGCAAGATCTGTGCTTTTGCTTGACTTTGCTGAGCATCATCTGATGAACATGCATGAAATACACAAGAGATAAGAACGGCTATAAATATAGAAAAGATGATTTTATCTTTTTCAATGTAACTGTTTTAAATATTTGTAGATGTTAAATAGCTTATCGATAAACGTCCGCAAAAATAACACTTAACCAAACAGGTTGCAAGTGTCCTCCGTCTGACTGTGACAATTTAGTTTTTTTGTTTTGTCATGATATTCAATAAGAAATATTATTCCATAAAGCAAAAATTGCATCAAATTGTCACAAAAAAACATTTGAGGAATACGCAAATTTTATATACGCACTAACCAACGCAGGCTCTTAATCTGATAATTCGCCTTTAATAGCACTATAAACACAACACCATTAAGCAAAACACGGAACTTGAAATATACAACACATGCACTAATACCATTACTCATTTCTCTTTTCCATGTTGTAAAGATGAAGAATGACAAGCTTTACAATATACAAAGAATGTGCAGTATAGAATGTATTTGTGTAGGAAGCGCATCATCCCTGTTTACGAAGCACAATTCTATCTATGCACTCTTTCTGCAAGGCCTTATTCTTCCCCTTGTGAACGGCGAATTTCGTAAACTGCAAACGGAGTGCTCCGAACCTCGTCATTATCATGCTAAAACCTAAGCCATTCCGTTTCTATTTGAAGACTTTCCCATCGTTCACCGGGCGGTGAACGATCAGTCACTGGGCGGTGAACGATGGCAAGATGGAGATTTGAGGACGGCAAGATGGAGATTCGTGAACAGCAAGACGTACATCTGTGGACAGCACATACGAAGTCAACAAAGCGTTGCTCTAGATCAGGAGGAGCTAGGGCATTGTGACATTCTGCAGAGCCAACAAACTGGTAAGGATTTCACCCATACTCACCGATAAGGAGAGGATGGCGCACATACGGAAATACCATAAAGAAAGGCAAGCGTATGGGCCATTGAGCCTATACGCTTGCCTTTCTCGGCCTGTAGAGAGAGCACTATTTGCGTGGTAAGATTTTGTCCTCTTAGCAATTACAACGAACCTTAGCGATTCTATTCATTCTGATGATAGGATTTGCATGGTATGGGAAGTGTACTTTTGATAAAAATGTTGCTCTCCCCGAAAACGGGGAGTTGGAGGTGATTGAACATCGCAGGCGATGTGACAGAATTGCCACTCTATATGCAGGATAGGAACACGTTACTTTTTTTTCATCATATCAACCAAATTATCCGCTGCCCCTAAACATGCGTTGAGAGAATAGGCACAAAAAAAATTGACTGTCTCACGACAATCAATCTTTTACTAACCTTAAATCTAATACCATGAAAAACAATGCAAAAGTAGAGCTTATCACCTAACTATGCAAGCAATAGGAAAGCTTTCTCTCCTATTTTTAATATATTTTCATTACATCATGCTGTTTTTGTCACATTATGTTATCAATACGCATGATTATTCTTCATCGCGCATCTGACGGAGCAAATCTTTCTGATGTTCTGTAAGATTTTGCGGCAACGTCACATTATAGGTAATGATTAGATTGCCAAACGTACCATCGGGCTTCTGATACCCTTTACCACGTAAGCGAATTTTGGCACCATTCTGAGTTTCAGGTTTTACCTTCAGTTTTAATTTACCCTCTTGCGTTTGAAGGATGATATCACCACCTAAGAGAGCCGTATACATATCAATTGACACCGTCGCATGAGCATCAAATTGTTCTGGTGAAGTATACGAGCGAGAACGGCTGCGTGAACTGCGACCTGCAGTTTTACCAAACAAGTCTTCAAAGAAAGAAGAGAATCCCCCTCCTGCTCCGCTAGTAAATTGACTAAAGTCAAAGCCATCTTCCCCCGTTCCGCTATAATAGAAGTGTCCACCTCCATCAGCGCCACCTTGTGCTTGTTGTTCAAAAGCATCAGCTTGCTGCCATTGTTCACCATATTTATCGTATTTCTTTCTCTTTTCTGGATCGGATAGCACAGCATAGGCTTCAGTCAAAGCTTGAAACTTTGCTTTCGCCTTAGGATCGTCGGGATGAAGGTCGGGATGGAACTGTTTGGTTCGTTTCAGATAAGCCTTACGTAGATCAGCTTGAGGTATGTCTTTTGACACACCCATGATTTTGTAATAATCTATGAATGCCATAAGTCGAATGTTTTTATTTATCAATCAAGCATACAAAAGAAATGCCACAAAGAGGTCGTGACAGCGTTAAATCGTTGTATTTTTCGTTTTTGACCCTACTCTTTCCTTATATATGAGAGTTTCTTCGTAATTTTGCTCAAAAGAATACTCACATTTTAATAAATTAAAACCTATGTATACCGTAGACGAACTCAACGACAAACTAATAGATCTTGCTTTTTCCGAAGATATTGGCGATGGCGACCACACCACCCTCTGCTGCATTCCCCAAGACGCAATGGGAAAGTCGAAGCTTTTAATTAAAGAAGAGGGTATATTGGCAGGTATGCGCATTGCCAAGGAGATATTCCATCGTTTCGATCCGACCATGCAAGTGGAACAATTCATAAATGATGGCGAACACGTAAAGCCAGGCGATGTGGCCATGATCGTAACAGGAAAAGTTCGTTCATTGCTTCAAACGGAACGCTTAATGCTCAATGTAATGCAACGCATGAGCGGCATTGCCACCATGACACAAAAATACGTAAAACGCCTAGAAGGCACAGGCACTCGTGTGCTCGATACACGCAAGACCACACCAGGTATGCGCATGCTTGAAAAAGAGGCTGTCAAGATTGGCGGAGGATGCAACCACCGCATCGGACTTTTTGACATGATTCTTCTCAAAGACAATCATATCGACTTCTGTGGCGGTATTGCCAATGCTTTGGATCGCTGTGCTGCTTATCAAAAGGATAAGGGCCTTCACTTAAAAGTGGAAATAGAATGTCGCTCTTTTGACGAAATTAAGCAAGTAATGGCTCATGGAGGCGCAGACCGCATCATGCTCGACAATTTCTCCGTAGCCGACACTCGCAAGGCTGTAGAACTGATTGATCACAAATTTGAAACAGAATCGAGCGGTGGTATCACTTACGATACGATCCGCAGCTATGCCGAATGCGGTGTAGACTTTATTTCCGTTGGTGCTTTGACCCACTCGGTCAAGGGGCTTGATATGTCGTTTAAAGCTTGCTAATTCTGCTTCACTTATGAACACCCATTCTTTTAAAAAAGCCCTTACCGCCGTAGCAGCCAGCGTTGCCCTGTTTTTGGCTCCTACCGAAGCTCAGGCTTGCACCAGTTTCTTAGTAGGAAAGAATGCTTCTGCCGATGGCTCTGCTTTCATCACTTACAATCAAGACGATTATGGAATGTTTGGACGTCTGCACTATCTCCCCGCAGCCCAACATGCCAAAGGCGAGATGCGCAAAATCTATGACGGCGATACCAATCACTATCATGGAGAAATAGCAGAAGCGCCTTACACTTATGCCGTAATGGGCTATATCAACGAGCACCAAGTAGGCATCACCGAAACGACCTTTGGCGGACGTTCGGAATTGGAAGATCCGAAGGGCATTATTGACTATGTCAGCTTGATGACTATCGCCTTACAACGTTCTAAGACCGCCCGTGAAGCCATTCGAGTAATGACTTCTCTAGTACAAGAATATGGCTATGCCTCTGAAGGGGAAAGCTTCTCTATTGCCGATCCCAACGAAGTATGGATTCTAGAAATGATTGGAAAAGGTCCCAAAGAGAAAGGTGCAGTATGGGTAGCCATACGCATCCCCGACGATTGCATTGCTTGTCATGCCAACCAAAGCCGCATCCATCAGTTTAATATGAAGGATAAGAAGAACGTAATGTATGCCAAAGACGTCATCACCTTTGCCCGCAAAAAAGGCTACTTCACAGGCAAAGATGCAGACTTCTCATTTGCTGATGCTTATGCCCCCGCCGACTTCAGCGCCATTCGCTTTTGTGAGACACGTGTGTGGAGTTTCTACAACAAATGGGTAAATGGAATGGAGCAATACTTAGACTACGTGGATGGCAAGCACATCGGTCAAGCGAAGCCCATGCCGCTTTATTTCAAGCCCAAGCAGAAGCTTTCCTTACAAGATGTAATGAACTCCATGCGTGATCATTACGAAGGTACTCCTTTCGATATCACCAAAGATGTAGGTGCTGGTCCATACGAAGCCCCCTACCGCCCCACTCCACTTGTGTGGGAACATAAAGGGAAGAAGTATTTCAACGAACGCCCCATCTCCACACAGCAAACGGCTGGAACTTATGTGATTCAGTTACGCGCTTCCTTACCCAATGCGATTGGAGGAGTGCTTTGGTATGGCAATGACGATCCTAACATGGTGGCCTACACCCCCGTATATTGCTGTGCATCAAAAGCACCAGAATGCTACGACCCCAAGGATGCGAGTGACGTGAAATTCTCATGGAATTCTGCTTTTTGGGTAGAGAATTGGGTATCCAACATGACTTACCCACGCTACTCTCAACTTTTCCCAAGTGTAAAAGCAGCTCGTGAAGAATTGGAAAGTAAATATGCTAGTCAACAGGCCGAAATAGAAGCACAAGCAAAGACACTACTTTCCCAAGATCCAGCACGTGCCAAGGCGTATCTCACAGATTATTCCGCTCAATGCGCCAAGCAAATGATGAATCGATGGAAACAATTGGGAGAATATCTCATTGTAAAATTCAATGACCAATCCATTAAACCTGAGAAAGATGGCAAATATGAAATGACTCCCGATGGTTTGGGCAAAGCAGTAGAGCGTCCTGGATTCAATGAAAACTACCGCGAGGTTATTACCAAAGAGACAGGCGATAAATACCTAATACCTTCAAGTAAATAATCTCCCTCTCTTGCACATTTTACTAGAAAGTATATAAAAATTATACAGTTATAGAGAAGTGCCCGCATCTAGCTTACAAAAGTTAAGCTGATGCGAGCACTTCTTTCATGCCATTTTCACCTCCACTATTTTATTTTTATAACGGCTCTTGGCAATAAATCTAACGAGAGATACATGAAAGGCCCTATTTTCTTGAAACAACTATTAATAGCGTAAGCATCCCATACAAAACAGATAGCATAGAATGCTTACCCAACAACACCATCAGACATATAAAACAAAGATTTTTTGACTTTCGTTTTGCACTTCCCCCTCCTTGCAGTATCTTTGCAGAAAATTACAATAGCATAACGCAATGTTAATAGACAAAATACAATCATTACTTAGCGAGGTTGCAAACCTGCAAGCATCCGATGCAAAAGCACTGGAAGAGCTACGCATCAAATACCTCAGCAAGAAAGGTGTGGTAAATGAGCTAATGGGAGAGTTCCGCAACGTAGCTGCCGATCAGAAGCGTGAGATTGGCATGAAATTGAATGAGCTCAAGACTGCGTTGCAAGACAAACTTAATGAGCTTCGTAGCAATCTTGCTACCCAGGAAGAAGATCATTCAGACCTTGACTTGACGCGCACTCCCTACCCTATTGCTTTAGGTACTCGCCATCCACTATCTATTGTCAAGAATGAAATTATAGACATCTTCTCACGTCTAGGCTTTTCTATTGCCGATGGTCCCGAAGTAGAAGACGATTGGCACGTATTCTCATCGCTCAACTTCGCTCCAGATCATCCCGCACGCGATATGCAAGATACCTTCTTCGTTGAACAACATCCCGACATCGTATTGCGTACACACACGAGCTCTGTACAAAGCCGTGTCATGGAACATTCAAAGCCACCTATCCGTGTGCTTTGCCCTGGACGTGTATACAGAAACGAAGCCATCTCTGCGCGTGCCCACTGTTTCTTCCACCAAGTAGAAGGTCTCTACATTGACAAGGACGTGAGCTTCACCGACCTCAAGCAAGTATTGCTCACCTTTGCTCGTGAGATGTTTGGTCCCGACACGAAGATTCGTCTTCGTCCATCCTACTTCCCCTTCACTGAGCCTAGTGCAGAAATGGATATTTCTTGCAACATCTGTGGTGGCAAAGGATGCGCTTTCTGCAAGCAGACAGGTTGGGTAGAAATTCTCGGTTGCGGTATGGTCGATCCCAATGTTCTTGAATCTAATGGCATCGATAGCAAAATCTACAAAGGTTATGCTTTCGGCATGGGTGTAGAACGTATCACCAACTTGAAATATCAAGTAAAAGACCTTCGTCTATTCTCCGAGAACGACGTTCGTTTCCTCGATGAATTCATGGCAGCAAACTAAGCTAAACTCTGATATTTCCTTATAGCTTATATACCAAGAGAAGTTTGAAAGCATCGTATTGCTTTTAGGCTTCTCTTTTTTATAGCATGAGACTGCAATGTATACTACCATTTGATTAATGCAGTTTTTTTCAAAAAGAGTGCATTGGGGGGACACCTATTACACTTTTTTATTACTTTTGCTAGAAACATACTCTTCGATACTTCAAGGACTCAACATTATAAGGACCTAATCCATAGTATTCACATGAAAAACGTACTATTACTCGTCTCTACCATTCTGTTATTTGTCTGTTGCACGTCTTCTAAGGAAAGAAAGACTTTGCAACAGGCTGAATCCGTTGTATACACTACACCAGATTCTGCAAACAATCTCTTTAAACAAGTATCGTTTTCAAACCTTCGTTCGGAGAAAGATAAGGCCTATTATGCACTTTTGAAAAGCATCATTGCATACAGACTCTACGAAAGACAAAACCTGCGTGATATTAACTATGCTCTATCTTACTATAAACAACATAGCGACTATCGCTATCTTCAAATGGCCTACTTCTATCATGGAGCTATCAACGATGAAAACGGAGGAGATATTATAGTAAGTATGCGCGATTTTAAAGAAGCTGAAATGCTAATCTCCAAGACGTGTAATAAAGTTCTTGAGTCATATATTTATAGCGCCTTAATCGGAATATTCTTTTCGCATAATGTCAACAATCTTGGTCTTGAATACTCTAACAAAAGTATTGCACTCGCTAAGGCTATGAATGATAAGGAAACTTTATCTGGGGCATATGGAAACAAAGCTATATTCGATGAACGTATGAACAAAATTAATCGCGCATGGCTAAATTACAAGCTATCTCTTAAATATATCGATAGCGTAAAGTATGTTGTCGACAAAGCATACACATATCAAAATATAGCTTTCTTCTTTGACAATCGATCTGAAGAGAATAAGGCGAAAAAGTATTTTTCATTAGCTGCTCAGTGTAACCCGAATGATAGTTACATCGTACTTTGGAATAAAATGTATGCAAGCATTAATTTCATCCAAGCTCAACAAATCGCACAGAAATTATATTCTACTAACAATTTTGTACAGCGTAATCTATACACAATATTAGCACGCAAAGCACAGAAAGAAAATACCAAATATCATGCAAATACGCAAACATGGCTGATAGCATCAAAGATTTAATTGAAAGCGATCCAAATCAAGCCCATATTAGAAAGATACAAGAAGAATATCTACTTAAAAGCACAAATAATTCTAGACAAAGCACATGTCTTTTTTTACTTATAACAATAATATTTTTAGCCATCTTTACCTTTATCGCAATCACTTACATTCGGAAACATTACGAAAGGGAAAACGCTTCTCTCCAGCAAGAGATAGACAAACAGTTACACAAAGTTAACATTCTATCGTCGTCACTTTCAATGTTTAAAGAAAAGAGTGAAGAACACTCTAATATAATTGCCATTCAAGAAGAATCATTGCGTTTAGTTCGAGAAGAAATAGAAACCCTAAAGAAACAAAGCAAGAAACAACGCACTGAATCCAAAAAAATCCTTGAACAGATGATAAATGGAATAGACATCACAATTAGGCTCTTACAAGGAGGTAAACTAAAATTACTTGACAAGAAAGATAGACTTGATTTCATATTTCTGCATTCTAAGACCATTTCTACATTCAATGACGATTTCATATCATCAACAACTCCCCAAGAACAAATATTCTACATTCTTGTACACTTAGGTTTCAATCGAGAAAAAATACAACAAGTACTTTGCATCTCAGATGAATCATTTAGGAAAGTAAAGAGTAGATTACTACATAAGCTAAAATCACACACTGAGTTAATAGAAATTTGTGACAATTTGATGGTTTTATAGCTTCTACATTTGATATAATAACCTCATTATCAATGAATATCAATTTTACATCATGTCACACTCCCATATTTGATTCTTGCGTATAAAAGAATACCTTTCTAACTTTGCAACGCAAAATTAAACATTATAAAAAATGACTCTACTAGTATTCGCTCAGCAACTCATCTTAGCTTGTACAATTTTCTCTTTTACAAGTTTTGAAAAGTCGAATGTTTATTTCTACCCTAAGACGGGATCAACCAATCGACTCAATAACAAGCACGCGCCAGCTGCTCCCATTACATCCTTACACGCGAACATAACGACAGACAACGAAGTCGTCTTGTCTTTTGAGGATGATACATTCTCCGATATAGACGTAACTATCGCCTATGGAGATACCATCATCTATTGCAATCACTATGCACACAAAGAAGGCTCTACTATCTCTATACCATTAGCGATTATAGACGATCAAGATTCCTACGTTATCACCATAAAGAAAGGAACAGTAGAATATACAGCACAATTCTCATTCTAGGTTCATCGAAACCACAGCCTTTATATATCATGAACAGAGTATATTTGATTCTTTTCTACTGCATAATTGGTCTGACCAATATGCTAGCACAATCGCTCTATCCTTCTCAAGTAGAAAAAGCTCTACTAAAAGCTGGGAAAAATAGAGCGAGCCTAGAGCGTGTGCTAAAGCTATACCAGAATGACAAGGAAAAATATGCTGCTGCATGCTATCTGATAGCCAATATGCCTCTACATAGCCAAGCTGGGGCGATTGAATGGTATGATCCTCAGATCGATAAGATTCTTGAACAAAACGATCAAGCTTATTATTGTATCATTAAGGGGACAACTGGCGATGAGCAAGAACGAAATCCTCTACACGAAACTATCAAGCAAACCGCTAATGAATCTGCCAAGAGATTGGAGCAACTAAAGTTGCAAGAACCACGTATTACGGAGGCAGAAATGCAAGATATCACAACTTTGACCGGGGACTTCATCCAACAGCAAATAGAATTGGCTTTTTCGTTACGAGAACGTATGCCTAGGCTCAAGCAGATGCCATTAGATGATTTCTTTGAATACGTTTTAGCTTATCATGCAATTCCCGACTATCCATTGATAAGCGACAAAGTGGTTCTTCACGACATTTTCGACAAATATCTACAAGTTGACACTGCTAAAACCGCCCGATGTATTGCTGAAAGGTATAATCGTGCCATCTGGTGGTTAGGACATTGGGGTGGTAAATATCCTTTTGACAATACACTAGGTTGGAAAGAACTGTTCTTTACTTCTACAGACCATGATTGTGTAGATATAGCCAATTATGCCGCTATGATTTTCAGAGCATGCGGATGGCCTGCGGCTGTGGAGTATAATGTAGCATATAAAATCTTCTCTGGACGACACTTCAACTTAGCTATTCCCTCCGCCGATTGGCTTGATAAATGGAACGCTTATCAAGGGTGGCAATCCTTTAGTCCCCAAAGCGAACTTCCCAAAGAGGCAGGCAAACGTTTTCAGAATTGTCTCAACATCTACAGATTGCACTTCTCCCCTACAAAGAATAGCCCTTATACATTAAGAGCTTCATACGAGCCTATCCCTACAGAGTTTGAAAGTCCGTTTATAGAAGATGTCAGCCGCCTATATACTTCTACAGCAAAAGTGGAACTTCCTCTTTCCTCAAAGATTCCAGATTCTTACGAGCTTGCTTATCTTGCGTCATTTACTTCTCATAGTGGGCTGACTGCTGTCACATGGGGTAAGATAGATCGAAAGAATCGCAAAATACGATTCGACAACGTCGTAACCAATCACATTTACTTTCCTGTATATCTAACAAAGGATTATAAACTTGTACCATTCGCGTCACCTTTTAAACTTGATGGTACATCGAAATCAAACGTTATTATCAACTCCCACTCTCCTTACTACCATTCATTACTTACAGAGAGTCCATCCGCAATGGTGTCGGCCACCCTTTTGCGCAAGTTTCCACGTAAGCCAAAGTTACTTGAGCAAGCCAAGCAATCTGTAGGTACATATATAATAGCATCTAATACAGATGACTTCACCCAAGCCGACACCTTGGCTACACTTACCTTCACGCCTGAAGATATTTGGACTGATTTACCATTAAAGCCTACGCGCCCATATCGTTTTTACAGAGTATGTGCCCCTAAGAGCGATCCCCATCTTCATCTATCAGAGATTCAGTTTCTAACATTTAAATCTCGTCAGTATGCCAACACCATCATTCCGACGATGGCCGACAGCAACATCTATCAAAGATTAATGGACGAGCCGCTCGAGAAATGCCGTTGGAAAGCCGAGTATGATGGCAATTATCAGACGGCACCCGATAAATGGCCTAACGTGACTTTAAAACTACAGGAGTCTCAATATGTTGACTGTTTGCACTTCATGATCAAGAATGCAGATAATCACATACGTAGCCACCATTTTTATCTCCTTTATCAATGGACTGACAAAGGATGGAAAATCATCTGCCAAGGAGAAGCTAAAAACGACTCCTTACCCACCCTGCCTCTCCAAACGAATCATTTGTATTGGCTTTCTGACATCACTAGCGGTAATGAGGAACTCCCATTTTTTATCAACAAAGATGGAGTGCAAGTATTTCCTCATGAATGGTTGTTACGCGAAGAGTAGTTTTCCCTCTGTCAATACCCGATGTCTCAGTCCTAATGGTTCCTTTAAAAACATCTAATCACCATGCGCAACATTACCATCATAAGAAGAAGTTTTCTCTCCGTATCCGTCATGGCTACGATATTATCCAGCATGGGGCTCTGCTGGCAGTCCAATTTGGATTGCCAGTATGGGAAGTGGCTTGCGTGTGCGATTGTTTTCTTTGCAACATTTATAGCGCTATTAGGCGACAAAATCAATGAGAACAAATGTCTTTGTTTCCTTATCTTCATCTTAATCGGTTGTCTAATTTCTGATATACATGCCAACAGTGTTAGCCTTTCTAATCTCACATGGGGATTTGCCCTTTTATCATTCTTTGTCCTCTGCCAAGGAATTACAAGCAAAGGGTGGATTGGCATTGTGATGACATGCAATCTGATCGTTTTAGCACTCATCATACTGCAGGCCATTGGCGTTTACATGCCTTTTCAATTTCAGCTCTTTGACAATCCAGCGGGCAAAGCCTCAGCTTTAGTCATGGGCGTATGCTGCATTTTGCCCAATGTTTCCTTTAACAACTTAGGCAAGCAGCGTTTACCTATAATTATTATGGTGCTTTTCGCATGCGTAGTTTTACTTTCTGGAATATTGCTATATCATTGTTCAAGAACAGGATTTATCGCATTGTGCCTATCCATTAGCATCTATCTTATCTGCCTCGTTAGACATAAATTATCCCGATGGCAATGGATGTTGATAGCGATCGCAACGTTTTTAACGTTCAGCATACTTGCATCACAACTATACTTACGTAACCCAGATTCCGTAAAGGGAAGATTCTTGACCTATCAAGTCAACGCACTGATGATTGCAGACCATCCGTGGTTGGGATGGGGATCGAACGCAATAAACGCCCATTATATGGTCACGCAAGCAAAATTTCTCCAGACGCTTGCCCACAATCATATTTACAATACGTTAGCAGGCGACATCGTACGGCCATTCAATGAGGTCTTAAACTGGGTGATGTGTTATGGGATAATTAATCTCATGTTGGTCATAATCTCATTCTTCAGTATTTGGAAGAGTTTAACTAGTTTTCAAAAGGTCAAAACTCTCCCAGCCATTGCTGCATGGTTCACGTTGGGAATAAGTTCATATCCATCGTATTACCCCTATGCTTGTTTCCTATTAGCGGGTAGTTTTGGAAATATATTTCATTCTGAGACGGGATCACTTCGTATACAAAAATCAAGCATTGCAAGATATAAGAAGTACATTATTCTCGCGGTTTTGCTGATATGCACATTGATTGCTTCCATGCAAGTATACAAAGCTAATGCGAAAGATGCCTGGATGGGTAAGAATACGGCTGAAGATGAATTTCATCCTAGCATTGATACTAATTCTTTGCCTCCTTGCCTTACTGACGATATTGACGTGCTTTATACCCTCTCCGTTAATCTGAATTTAGAAGGCGAGCCACAAAAGAGCCAGGAAGTATTAGATAAACTAAAAGGTCACTTGCAAAATTACGATACCGAACTATTAGCAGGCGACAACGCACTATCTCTGCATCAATGGGACGCGGCAGAGAAACATTTTCTTCTTGCCCACCATATGGTCCCCGCACGATTCATGCCTTTGTACGGACAAATGCAAGTTTACTTGGAGCATGGCGATTTGCTAAGAGCACGAAGTGTTGCACTGAAGATTACTCGGAAAAAGGCAAAAATAGACAGTGAAGACATCCACGATATCAAAGCGAAAGCTCGCAAGGTTTTAAAAGCAGGTGATTAATATCCTTGCTCACCTTACACTTCATAACTAACATTGCACATTTATAAACAGATTATGAAAAAGATTCTTATTTCCCTTATCTTAGTCTGCGTGACTATCAACGCAGCTGGACAGAATAGTTCTATTGCTAAGAATGATTCTATTGCCTATGAACGTTATCTCTCAAGGACATTTGCTCAGTACTACCCTTTCTCGATGTTGCAGAGGGTATACAAATATCTATATGCTTATCATAATGAAGGTGGTACTGAAGATCGATATGTTTTCACCGATGATTCAAAAGGACGAGGAGATACAGGAAATTGGGAACCAGCTGATAAGGGGGTAAGTGTTCCTATTGCCACATATCAAGTTGGCAAAGAGCGAGGTTTCGTTACCTCTCAACGTCATTACGACGACCGAGCCTTCCCTGATTCACTTCGCTTTATCTTCAAGCAAGGTTATGCAGATTTTCGTTACAAATACCCCAGAAAAAGTGTCGCTCAAAAGGAACTAGTTGTATTGCTTACTTCTTTCAACAAGTTGGCTAATAACAAGCCTTTATTCTTTGCTGAGATCCACAAGGATTACAACGACGATATTGAGGCATACGTAAAGAATATGTTTAAGACATCTGTTCTTATTGATGACAAGCAGAATCAGCGCTTCTTGCGTAAGCCCTCTGCTGAGAAGTTGCGAAACGATGCAGGTGTAAATTTCGTGATTGGGGTCACACTCTATAAGCTGTGGCTGACACAGCAAGGAAAAGACAATGAGCCTCACAAGTAAAATAGCGGACTCTCCCCCTAAAATCAACAAAAGCAATCTATTCATCCATAAACAATTCACTAATAAAATACTTTACAAAAATGAAGAAATCATTTCTTTCACTCCTCCTTACTACAGGAGAATCGCCACCTTTGTAGCATTCCACGCATGTTCTTCCGACGAGAACAACGATCCTCAACCAATGACAAAGACTCAGTTACTCTTGAAAAAGAGCAAAGAGTTCGCTCAGAAGTATAACGTAGACCTTGAAGTAGATGAGGCTCAACTCGAAAAGGTAGCAGACATGCTTTCCGTTGAACAGATGGAAAGAGACTATCAAGCTTGGGTAAATTTTACAAAAAACGATCATCAACACACCCAAACGAGTTAAAAGTTCAAATGGCCTAAAGCTCACTAAACGCCGCGCTTCCTTTGAATCAACTAGCATTAGTGGCCAATATAAGGATATAGTAGATAACAACCCATACATGACTTATGAATTGTTCTATAACTTTGGTAATAATGGGAATGGGACAGTTCGTATTATCGTTACTTATGGGAAATATGAAGGTATGGCATTTCTACAACCAACAGGCTTTACCTCTTATGGTTCTAATTCGTGTTCTTTCTCCGCAGTTGGATCTATTAACTTAACAAGACCTTTGTATAAAACATTAACCAAACGCGTTTGTGTTGAGTATCGCAACACAGGAAAACCTATTTGTGAAATCACTAATTTATAAACCTTCATGAAACGATTTGTTGTTTATTTTGTTTTATCCCTATGTCTATTTCATTGCTATGGTCAAACAGCAGATAAAAGCGATATACAAGCCTATAAGATGTATCTCACAAGGACATTTGCTCAGTACTACCCTCTTCCTATGTTGCAGAGGATTTACAAATACCTATCTACATACCCACAAAACTCCAATACAAAGGATCGATACATCTTCAATAATGATTCGATGGGAAGAGATTACCTTGGTGGTTGGGTCTCTGCCGATTGTTCATCAGAAGGTCCAATTATGTGTTATACAGATACCTACCAGATAGGAAAAGAACAGGGATTTCACACTTCGCATAGACATTATGACGATCGAGTATTTCCAGACTCTCTTCGTTTTATATTTAAACAAGGATACGCAGAGTTCCGTACAAATTACCCCAAAAAGAGCGTAGCACAAAAGGAATTAATAGAAACGCTGAAGATTTTTGATAAATCTGCACGTAACAAACCCCTATTCTTTGCAGATATTCATAAGACATACAATGACGACATTGAAGCCTATGTAAAGGACATGTTTAAGACATCTATTTTGATTGACAATAGGCAAAATCAGCGATTCTTGCGCAAGCCATCTGCAGAGAAGCTACAGAATGATGCAGGTGTGAAATTTGTGATTGGTGTTGCACTCTACAAACTCTGGCTGACACAGCAAGGAAAAGACAATGAGCCTCACAAATAAAAAAGAGAACTATGAGAACAAAACTCTACCTCACGTTACTTGTCTTATCTTTATTTTTCCCTTTCTGCTCTGCTCAGAAAGTAAATGACAACGACACACAAGCTTACGAACAATATCTTTCAAAAACATTTGCTCAGTACTACCCATTCTCTGTACTACAAAGAGTGTACAAATATTTGTACTCTTATCAAAAAGACGGTTGCACTGATAATCGATACGTCTTCACTGACGATTCAAAAGGCAGAGGCGAAATGGGAAATTGGGTGCCTGCGGGCGAAGGGTTTCCTCCTGCCACCTATCTTGTTGGTAAGGAACAAGGCTTTGCTACCTCTAATAGGCACTACGACGATCGTGCTTTCCCTGACTCTATTCGCTTTATCTTCAAGCAAGGATATGCAGACTTCCGCTATAAATATCCAAGAAAAAGCGTTGCACAAAAAGAATTGATTGAAGCGCTAACGGCTTTCAACAAGATGGCAAGCAACAAGCCATTGTTCTTTGCAGAGATTCATCAGAAGTATAACGATGATATTGAAGCCTACGTGAAAGATATGTTTAAGACATCTATTCTTATTGATGACAAGCAGAATCAACGATTTTTGCGAAAGCCCTCTGCTGAGAAGTTGCAAAACGATGTAGGTGTAAATTTCGTGATTGGTGTCACACTCTATAAGCTGTGGCTGACGCAACAGAAAGCAATAGAATAAAATAGATTGCGCTCCGCATGGTTTTAAAACATTTCTGTTCAAAACCATGCGGAGCGCAATGGCAAGCAATTAACTTTGCTAATCAACAAGAGCTATTGCTCATTACTGCAAACTATTCCACCATGAGGAATCGCCCTTCAGATACTTAGCAAACCATGAATAAATTACGTTGAGCCAAGCCATGCGCTTGTGGTAATCTACGATTACGTGGTTCTCACCCTCCACTTGTACATAGGCTACATCGCGGCCTAAAATCTTCAAAGCTGTGAAGAGTTGCTGACTTTCATTGGTCGGCACGTTGGTATCGGCTGTACCATGAAGCAGGAGCAAAGGAGTGTGAATCTTATCTGCATTAAATAGGGGCGACTGCTTTACATACAAGTCAGGATTATTCCATGGGAAACTGCCATATTGTGCTGTTTCTCCATATGAATATCCCCAATATCCACCACCCCAATAGCTAGCGATGTTGCTAATACCAGCATGAGCTATAGCCGCAGCAAAAATATCTGTACGCGTTTGCAAATACTCCGTCATGAAGCCACCATAAGAGGCACCAATACAACCGATATGTTTACTATCGACGAAAGTATGTTGCTTGCAAAATTCTTTTACACCTTGTATGATATCATCTCCCGATTCATGTCCCCAAGTGTTGACATGACGAGCAGCGAATTCCTGGCCATAGGCAGTTGTTCCGCTAGGATTAAGCACATAGACCACATAGCCTTGACTGGCAAAAGTTTGGAACGGATACCACGACTCCAGCATATTCTGTGAAGGCGAGCAACCACCATAATAGTATACAATCATGGGATACTTTTTGCTTGCATCAAAATCGGGAGGAAGCAAATAAAACCCATCAATAGAATCGCCACGAGTGGCTTTAAACTGCCAACTTTTACTAGGAGCAATCGCCACATCTTTATAGAGTTCATCGAAGTCGATGCTGCCCACGCGTTTAGTCTCAGGTTTCAGTTTATTCAGCTGGCAAGCATACATATCACGAGCACGCTGCGGAGTTTGACCAAAGAATACAGCCCTAGGAGCAGACTTTGATGCCGTAGAAAAAGTAACATCTTGCACATAAGTAACAGGCAAAGAGAATTTACTCACCTGACGTGTCAGCGGATTCAAACGGAAGAGATTGCGTCCCATGCGATCGTCGGCGGTGAAATAAATCTGTCCGTCACCAGGATTCCATTCGTAGTCGGAAACGGAGGGATTGAAGTTGCACAACAAAGGAGTAACCTTACGACTTGCTATATCATAGAGATATAGGCGCATATCGAATGATTGTGGTTGCTGTCCAGGCTTTACTTCGCTACCTATTCCATCAAATGAGGCGGGAGAAGCTGAAATTAGCAACTGCTTGCCATCGGGCGAGAAGCGACCTCCTCCGATAAAGGTTGTATCATTCAACAAAGTATCAACTTTACCCGTATAAGCATCCATACGAAGGAAGGATGTACGAGATATTGGCAACTTACTTACATCGGTACGCGAATACTGAAGAAGCAAGTTGCGACCATCGGTCGATATGTCGGCACACCAGACACTTTCCGACCCATACGTAAGACGCTGAAGAATTCCACTCTTTAGGTCGTAGCGCCAAAGGCTATTGCGATTTCTCCAGCCTGGCTGACGATCGTCTGGCTCCATAATACGCTTTAGCCCATTTTGCGAGGATTTTCCTTCTTCTGTTTTGTTGAAAATTAAATAATCTTCCTTGGGCGAGATAGAGAATCCTCCATCAGGCAAATTATCAGCCAACACACGCTCTTTGCCATCGGCAGGCGTGTAGACCACGAGTTCTTTGCCCGTTCCGCTATTGCGCGTATAATAAAGCACATCTTTCGTGCCGGGGAGCCATGATAGAGATAGATATTCATTGCGGTGAAGGAGTTCACGCCCATTTTGCACCTCTGTCAGTGTGGTTGTATATTGTGTGGTGCCATCCTTGCGAGTATAATAACTTACTATTACCAAATACTTGCCACTAGGCGAGAGAGCCACACTGCGATAATGACTTCCCCAAGTTTGCTGACCGATGGTAAAAGGGCGTTTCCCCGTGGGATTCACCTGCACATCTTTCAAGTTATCGCCAATAATACATACGTCGAAAGAATCCTTATCCGCTTTCTGCGTAAAGACTTGCAGCGTTAAGTCGGCACGACCAGGAATAAGCGTCAGTTGTTTGTCTGCACATTCTTTTCCATCAACAAACAATTTATAACTATGCAGATTTTTTACCTCCACACGTGCTTTTACATATCGAGGAGTCTGCACGCTAAACTGAAGCACTCTCAACTGTGGAATACTATCAGCACCCACCGTCAAAGCATCGCCATGTTTTATCGTGATAGATGAAGTCTTACGTACAATGCTTGCTTGTACCATTCGACTATTTTGTTGTAAAGCCTCTTGCACATCATAGGCCTTACCTTTCATATTTACAGAGTCCGTCTCAAAAGGACGCTGTATGCCATAAGGTCCTTGCATCTGTGCTTGACCTACAACTAATGTATCGGTCGGGATGCACGATGTAAGAGACATTAATAAGGGTAAAATGATCATCTAGATTATGTATTGTTAGTTTTTTACAACTTAGAGGACTATTAAGGGTAGTTCTATAAATTCTGAAATTTATGGTACCCAATTCTGATGTGCGATTTGCATGGTCTTGAAAGCGTCTAGTTTCTATTCTTTCGGAAGTCTGCGCTTAGATTCCCTCTCTTTCGCGTCCCATCAGTTGAAAATCTTTCTTGCGTAGTTTAAAGCTGTTCGTCAAATACTTGTCTCGTACCACTTGATTTGCGGCTAATTCCTCTGGAGTTCCTTGAAAAAGAATACGACCTTCAAAGAGCAAATAAGCTCGATCTGTGATACAAAGTGTTTCCTCCACATTATGGTCGGTAATCAAGATACCAATATTGCGATCTTTGAGTTTCCATACGATGTATTGAATATCTTCCACAGCAATGGGGTCAACGCCAGCAAAAGGTTCATCTAGCATAATAAACTTCGGATCAATGGCCAAGCAGCGAGCTATTTCCGTTCGACGACGTTCACCACCTGAAAGTTGATCGCCTAAATTTTTACGCACTTTCTGCAATCGAAACTCTGCGATGAGACTTTCCAATTTTTCCTTTCTGTATTCCTTGGAACGTCCTGTCATCTCGAGCACAGAGGCAATATTATCCTCTACACTCATTTTGCGAAATACCGAAGCTTCTTGAGCCAAATAGCCAATCCCCTTTTGTGCACGCTTATACACGGGATCTTTCGTTATTTCTTGGTCGTCAATAAAGATACGTCCTCCATTGGGCACAACAAGTCCCGTTGTCATATAAAACGAGGTGGTCTTTCCTGCTCCATTGGGGCCTAAAAGCCCTACAATCTCGCCTTGCTTTACATCGAACGACACTCCATTTACCACCGTACGCTTTCCATACTTCTTTACCAAGCCCTCGGAGCGGAGCACCATGGAAGTTGTCTCAGTGGACGGAACTGACATTGGAGAAGGTACACGTTCGCTCCCTGCGCCCTTATCTGATGCTTTCTCAGACAAAGTATGATGTGATTGCAAGAATGAAATCATATTCTTAGGTAGTACTTACTTTAGTGGGGGATTTAGTCTGCTTCTATTCTACTCGAACAACTAATCTCATCCGAGCAATATATTAGGGGGGGTAGTTCTAATCATCCTGATTTTTGCTTTCTGAAGGTCTGATAGACACACAATGCAACTTATCAGAATAATTAGAGCCACCCTAGACAAACATACTAAACCCGAATGACAATTACTTATAAAGGAAACGTTTAATACTTCTCTTCGGGGTCTTTTCAAATTCAGTTTGATGAATTTCCATTGCGGAAATGCGCTCATAAGCAGCCACCATGGTATTGATATCCTTGCGATTCTGCTCCATGGTCATCCTTAATCCATTCTCGTCGAGACCATCTTTCTGTGCCAAGTCGAAATCGGGATAGATGAGTGCCACGAGTTTTTCACCACGCTGCACCACGATGCTTTCGTTCACGTAAGGCAACGTGTTGAGCTTATCCTCAATTTCTTCAGGGTAGATATTCTGACCCGAAGCACCCAAAAGCATATTCTTGCTACGTCCGCGAATGAAAAGATTACCTTCATCATCCATCACACCGAGATCGCCCGTATGATACCAGCCATCCTTGAGTGTAGCAGCAGTAGCTTCTTCATTTTTAAAATAGCCTAACATCACGTTTTCACCACGGGTAAGGATTTCTCCCACTACGTGTTGCGGATCTTGGCTATCAATCTTTATTTCCATGCGAGGAGCGGCCTTACCACAAGATCCTTTACGAAAGCGCTGCCAATCTTCATACGAGATAATCGGCGCACACTCCGTAGCACCATAACCCACAGTATAGGGGAAATGAATCTTATTAAGCAAATCTTCCACCTCACTATTGAATGCGGCACCACCAATAATAATTTCGTAGAATTGGCCACCGAAGGCATCTACCAAATGCTGACGAATTTTGTCTAGTATGCGTCCACTAATAAAGGGCATCTTCAGTAGCACCTTCATACTAGGTGTCTGCAACCTAGGCAACACGTTTTTCTTGATAATTTTCTCAATAATCAGAGGTACGGAAATTATCACAATGGGCTTGATTTCACCAAAAGCTTGCAACACAATCTTAGGCGATGGAATGCGCGTAAGATAATATACATGACATCCATGTAGAAACTCAAATATAAATTCGAAAGCCATGCCATACATATGTGCCAATGGAAGCATGGAAATCACAGGATTGCCACGCTTTACTTTATGACCAAGCACCTCAATCGCGAACTGATAGTTCGACCACAATGCGCGAAAAGGAATCATCACCCCCTTTGAGTTGGAGGTCGTACCGCTAGTATAGTTAATCAACGCCAAAGCGTCAGGATTGGGCGTATGGGGATAATTCACATGTTCCTTGCGGAAGAACTTGGGATATTTACGACCGAAAAATTCGTTGAGTCGCTCGCGAGCCTCTGTTAGTTTTTCTGTACGTGACACGAGCAAAGAATAGTCGGGAATGTTAACAATGCCTTCCAAATGGGGCATTTGCTCCGCATCGAGCTCTGGCCACACCATATCGCCCACAAAAAGGATCTTCGCCTCTGAATGATTCACGATATCGTGTACTTGCTGGGCCTTAAACTCATGAAGGATAGGCACAGCCACAGCACCATACGTAAGTGTAGCAAGAAATGCCGTTGCCCAATGCGCACTATTTCGTCCGCAAAGAGCTACCTTATCACCCTTTTCCACACCTGCATTTTCAAACAAAATATGGAGCTTCTCTATTTTTCGGGCTACGTCCTTATATTGTAACGTCACGCCTTGATAATCGGTCAATGCATCAAGATCCCAATTGTTTTTTAGGCTCTCTGCTATCAGATCGACAAAATCGGTATATGTTTCCATTTATTACTATTGAGAAACCAAAGTTTTACCGCCTTGGCACATTATACAAACTTTTGTGCAAAAATAAGAAAAAACTATTGGTAAAGTGGCATTTCCTCTCAATTATTTCATCTAGGCTTACCATTTAGCCCAAAAAAGCCGTACTTTTGCATGTAACATCTCCCCCTCTTAGGGAATTAACCATTCTTTTATCATCACACAATGGACAAACAAAAGAAAATATGGATTGTCGTTGGAGGAGGCTTATTGGTACTAGCCGTCCTTCTCTATTGGCTCTTTTTCTCCAACTTTGCTTCTGTCAAGAAAGAGGCATACGTTTATATCGACTCTGACGATACCATTGACTCCGTCTTTCACAAACTTGATCTCACTGCAAAACCATCTCAAATGATAGGATTTCGTACCTGTGCTGCATTACTGCAATATAGCAGTCATGTTCACCCGGGTCGCTATCAAGTGAGCCACATCGGAAGTTTGCGTCTGCTTCGCAACTTGCGTGGAGGCCGTCAATCCCCCGTAAAGCTGGTTATTCCCGTAGTACACACTATTGACAACCTCGCTGCACGCCTTTCCGACCAATTAGAAACAGATTCCGCCACGCTTGCACAAGCCTTTAAGCAGGAAGCCTTGCTTCGTCCGCTTAATGTCAACACTGCCACTGTTGCCTGCCTATTTATTCCCAACACATACGAAGTCTATTGGAACATTACCCCCAAGCAGCTTCTCGAACGTATGAAGAAGGAACACGACAACTTTTGGACAGACACTCGCCGCAAGCAAGCCTCCGAAGCGAGATTAACCCCCGATGAAGCATACACTCTTGCCTCTATCGTGGAACAAGAATCGGCCAACGAGCAAGAACGCCCCATGATTGCAGGCATGTATCTCAATCGCCTACATCAAGGAATGAAGTTACAGGCCGACCCCACTGTAAAGTTTGCCCTCAAAAACTTCTCACTCCGACGCATCCTTATCAACCATCTAAGCGTCAATAGTCCGTACAATACATATCAACACGAAGGTCTACCCATTGGCCCAATATGTATTCCTTCACTCAACGCCATCCAATCTGTGCTCAACTACACACACCATAAATATCTGTACATGTGCGCGAAAGAGGATTTTTCGGGCACACACAATTTTGCTTCCACCTATGAAGAACATACCGCCAATGCACGTCGATATGCAGAAGCACTTAACCAGCGAGGTGTAAAATAAGCGATGGAACAGACCGATAAAAAATGGAAAATTATCAAGAGCGACTACCTCATCCAACGTCCGTGGCTCACGGCACGACGTGACAAGGTGGAACTTGCTGACGGCCGCATCAACGATGAATATTATGTGCTCGAATACCCCGATTGGGTGAATGTGATTGCTATCACTCAAAATGGACAATTCATCATGGAACGCCAATACCGCCACGGCATGCAAGTGATGAGTACTGAGATTCCATGCGGAGTGATGGAAAAAGGGGAGACGCCTATCGAAGCTGCCCAACGCGAACTTCTAGAAGAAACAGGATATGCAGGTGGAGATTGGACTCACTTGATGGATATTGGTGCCAATCCAGGATCCCAAAACAACTTAACACATTGTTTTCTTGCGAAAGGAGTAAAAAAGGTGGCCGAACAAAAGCTCGATGCCACAGAGGAACTCTCCGTATTCCTATTAAGCGAAGAGGAAGTACGAAAACTACTTCTTGAAGGAAAACTTTGCCAAGCACTCATGGTCGCACCGCTCTATAAATATTTCTATGATATACTGAGCCATACCGTCGCTGAATAAATTATCAGTGACTTTCACGGGTCAGCGGATATTCCCAGTTGGTATTTTCCTTATATCGTGTATGTTTACTCATTTTCCATGTTGTAGTAAGTCCGTTGAGTGAAGATAGAGTCTTATTTCAGGGAATGAGAATCGTCTCTCTGTATAGATGGGAATTTCACCCTTGTAAACGGAGGATTTCATAAACTGCGAACGAAGTGTTC
>ULWA01003689.1_pt1 | contig 45831 bp, 41 predicted proteins | sample 1959991 | NCBI WGS metagenome assembly ULWA01 (sample SAMEA4835802, study PRJEB28245) | human gut metagenome | biome: gut microbiome; material: fecal sample | place: Denmark | collected 2008
GATATGGAAGCGCAAAATATAAAATCGTCTTGAATACGCTTCCGGTTGTCAGATTTTTTTCCATAGTAAATAAAGCCTCCTACGAAGTCTTTTTCAACCCCGCATCCTATATTAAACCTTACAACAATTGTAAGGTCAATGCCAGTTATGCATAAAATTATAAAAAAATAAGCTTTTTATACATAAAAATGTATTGTATTGCAAAAAAAACGCGTCTTTCGTTGCATTTTTTGTCGCAGGATGCTATATTAAATCGTAAATGTGAAGAAAGGAAGTAAAATATTATGAAACTTAAGAAGTTAGTAGCAATTACATTGTCTGCAGTTATGTGCATGGCAGCACTGACAGGATGTGGCGGAAAGAGCGATTCTGCAAAGAAAACCGCCAAGGTTATCGAGGTAGATCTGACCGATGAGCAGTATGCATTCGGTGTAGATAAGGACCAGCCGGATTTATTAAAGGAAGTAAATCAGTTCGTTAAAGACATGAAGTCTGATGGAACATTTGACGAGATCTGCAACCGTTATTTTGGTGATGGTACTCCGGTTCCTGTGAAGTCAGCAGCTTATGACGAGAGCAAGGATCAGTTAGTAGTAGCAACAAACGCAGCATTCGAGCCATTTGAGTACATGGATGGTGAGAACTATGTTGGTATTGATATGGAGATCGCAAAGGCACTTGCAGATAAGCTTGGCAAGGAGCTTGTAATCCAGAACATGGATTTCGATGCCGTATGTCTCTCTGTTGGTCAGCACAAGTGTGACGTTGCCATGGCAGGTCTTACAATCAAGCCGGACCGCGAGGAGTATGTAGCATTCTCTGATCCATATTACAGTGCATCACAGAAGCTTATCACATTGTCTACAGATACAGAGTTCGATGCCTGCAAGACAGCCGATGATGTAAACAAGATTCTTGAGGCAAAGGGCTCAGACTTAAAGATCGGTTTCCAGAATGGTACAACCGGTCAGTTCTACTGTGAAGGTGATGACGACTGGGGATTCCCAGGACTGAAGATGGAGTCTAAGGGTTACAAGAATGGTTCCCTTGCAGTACAGGATCTGTTAAATGGAAACATCAATTACGTAATCATCGATTCCGCTCCTGCTGAGAGCATTACATCATCTATCAATAAGATGCAGTAATTTAAGGAACGAAAGGATATTTCATGGGAGATATAGGAACTAAAATAGACAAATTCATAGAAATATTCATCAATAACCGTGGGTATGTAAAAGTATTAGAGGGCTTGAAGAATACGCTGATTATCGCTGTGATCGGTCTCGTCATCGGTGTTGTGATCGGTACTTTGATCGCGATGGTGCGTGTGATTCCGAAGTATAAGCGTCTGCCGCGTGTCTTAGATGCCATCTGCCGGTTTTACGTCGGATTGTTCCGTGGAACTCCTATGGTTGTACAGTTGTTGGTATTTTATTATGTATTGCTGCCTCTGATGGATGCACATATGACAGGCGTACAGGTATCTATTATGGTATTTGGCTTAAACAGTGGTGCATACATCTCCGAGATCATGAGAAGTGGTATCCTCTCCGTAGATCCGGGACAGATGGAAGGTGGGCGTGCGATGGGCTTGAGCTTTGCGACAACTATGCGCAAGATCGTCATTCCACAGGCAGTCAAGAATATCCTGCCAACACTTGGAAATGAATTTATATCGTTGATCAAGGAAACTTCCGTAGTCAGCTTTGTTGGTGCTTCAGATCTGTATGTGGCATTCAACTTCATCGGAAGCAACAGCTACGAGTTCATGATTCCATATCTGGTTATGGCAATCATCTACATCGTGCTTGTCCTGCTGATCAGCTTTGGAATTAAAATGATGGAAAGGAGCCTGAGAAAGAGTGATAGAAGTCATTGATCTTGAAAAACATTTTGGTGACAATGAAGTCTTGAAAGGCATCAACGTCACTGTGGACAAGGGCGACATTATGGTTGTCATCGGTCCTTCCGGCTCCGGTAAGAGTACATTTTTGCGCTGCCTGAACTGTATGGAAGATCCAACAGGCGGACAGATCATCTTCAATGGTGTTGATATTGCAGATCCAAAGGTTGATATCAATATCCACCGCCGCCGTATGGGAATGGTGTTCCAGCATTTTAATCTGTACAATAACAAGACCGTCATCCAGAACATCATGCTTGCACCGGTCTATGTACAGTGCCAGGATCTGAAGAAGGCGAAACGCCACAACCGGTTCCTTCCGCTTACAAACCTGTTCCGCAAGGAGAAGCAGGAGAAAATCGAAATCACAACGACCAAGGCAAAGATCGTAGCGGAAGCGAAAGAAAAAGCAGAAGATCTGCTGAAGAGAATCGGACTGTTAGACAAGGCAGACGTATATCCGTCTACACTTTCCGGCGGACAGAAGCAGCGTGTGGCAATCGTGCGTGCACTTGCAATGAACCCGGATGTGATCCTGTTCGATGAGCCAACCTCTGCGCTTGATCCGGAGATGGTAGGCGAGGTATTGGATTTGATGAAGGCAGTTGCGAAGGAAGGCATGACGATGATCATCGTTACCCACGAGATGGGATTTGCAAAGGAAGTTGCAAACAAAGTCCTCTTTATCGACGATGGTCAGATCTTGGAATCCGGCACACCGGAAGAGTTCTTCGGGAATCCAAAGAATCCGAGACTCAAAGAATTCCTGTCGAAGGTGTTGTCATAGTCTAATTAGATTATAGTAAATGCATCAACATTCGAAAAATTCGGATGTTGGTGCATTTTTTTGTTATAGTATATACAGAAGACATATGTATTTTGTAAGATACAGTAAACAGCAATTATGCAACTATTAAAGACATATCATATATTTCAGTATTCATTCATGTAGATATACGATATGTATGGAGCTTAGAAGTTCTTAATGTTCTGTAATTATATTAGCCATGTTTGAACACGATGTTCAAACAAGCCGCCACTGAGCCATGGATGGCGAGCGGAGGGCGCATAGGAATCGCAGATTCCTATTTAGGATGCGCCCGACAACCTGCCAACGAGCAAAGCGAGTGGGCGATTCCCGTGCGGCGGTGGCGTATATTACAAAATGTAGATCAGAACATATAGAACTTCTTAGCTTCAATACATTGTATATCGTATGAATCAATCTGGAACTATATATAGAATACTAACCAGTTTCATAATGAAGTAAAGGGGAGAACAGTATGTACCAGATTCTGTTGGTGGAGGACGACAAATCCATCCGGGAAGTCATCGCAGATTACATGGACGAGAAAGGAAAAGACACGATGCGGCTGACGCTTGCTGAGGCGGAAGAGCCTGCGAGGGCGCACTCGAACGCCAGACATTTGACCTGATCCTGCTTGATGTGATGCTTCCGGATATCGATGGATTCACACTTTGCCGGACGATACGGAAAAAAGATATGGTTCCAATCGTATTCCTGACTGCGAAAGGAAGCGAGGAGGATATACTCTGGGGCTACGGACTTGGCTGCGACGATTATATCGTGAAACCATTTTCGCTGGCGACACTGTATGCGAAGATACTTGCCATCCTGCGGCGAACAAAGCAGGAGAACCAGAAAGAGACGATTACCTGTGGCGCGATCCGGATGGACAAGCAGAGCTGTCAGGTATTTGTGAAGGAACGGGAAGTACAGCTACAGAACAAGCAGTATGAGATCCTGCGATTCCTGATGGAGCATAAAAATATCGTGTGGTCGCGGGACGCCCTGTTAAACCACATCTGGGGATATGATTACATCGGCGTCGACCGTGTGGTGGATAACCAGATCAAGAAGCTTCGGAATGCGCTTGGCGAGGAAGGGAAACGGATACAGACGGTGGTAGGCAGGGGCTATAAAATATCGGATGCGTAGCCATGTGAAAACAGAAAAATTATAGTTAGTATTTTATCTGACGTGTGTTCGGGCAAAACAAGCGCAGATAAGAAGGTGGAGGGATGCATATGAAGTTTACAATCTTACCGGATTTTGAAGCAAATAGAAAAAGGCGTGCAATCCGCAGGCAAAAGCGTGGGCAGCGAAGAGATGCGCGGCAAAGCCGGAAGAATTACTGGTATCTGAAACGGAAGAAGTTCTGGCAGGTGTGGCTGGAGCGGTTTGTCCTTGTGTTTCTGATTCTTGGAATGGGTGGTGCATGGTATTTTCGATCTGTGATGCAGGATACGGAGGACAATGCGGAATTTGAGATGGATCAAAGTCAGGAAATTATTCAGACTTACGTCCAAAGGCGGTATGAAGAACTGACTGCGATGGGAATGAAGTCCGGAAAAGAGTTCGATGATCAGATGGGCGCGTATATGTACCGTATGATTCCGAGCAGATTGATGGGCGCGTATGGCGTATCTGCAGCGGCAGCGGCGATCTATAATGAAAATGGAGAGCTTCTAACCGACAGCAGTCCACGGTTTTATCTGTACTGTGACCGGTATGAACCGGTAGGAGACGAGAACGATCATACAGTGAATCTATATCAGTCTTATTATACATGTGCACAGGAGCTGTCGGATGAATTTCTTCAGGATTATAACGACTATTTTCTCTATGGCAACATTGAAAATGGAGAACGAATGGAATTCGGAGATTTTTATGTAGATGAAGAGAAACGACAGTTTTATTTCAGTACCGTTTCCTGTTTAGAGCAAGGGAAAGTGGTGAAAACCTATGATTTTACACCGGAGCATGTAGAGGGAATGGAAAAAGTACAGGAAACGTATGACTACTGGACGAGAGAAGGAACACGCTGGTACCCGGTTCTTGGAATGCGGTCGGCGGAGATTTCGGAGCTTCTGCAGTTTGCATACGATGTGTATGATGATTACAAGGATGACAAACAGTTAAAAGGTGCCGGTGTGACAGCGGAACGGGGATACTTCGCCAAGACATATGCACGATATAATGTGATAGAAATCGGTGATCAAAGTAATGGAAATCCGGAATATACGGTTGTGTTCGCGTATAACTATGATTTCTTTCAGGCAAATCGTGGCATTGTACAGAAGCTTGTAATCTGCCTGTCCCTTGCAATCCTGCTTATCAGTTTCCTATGGTCGCGGTTTACCTACGTGCGGCTTAAGGCAAGGTATGAGCTTGAAGATTATCAGCGGAATCTCACGAATGCAATGGCGCATGATCTGAAGAGTCCACTGATGATATTATCCGGTATGGCTGAGAATCTGAAAGAAAATGTACATACGGAGAAGCGGGAATATTACGCAGAGGAAATACTGAAAAACATCGCAGATATGAACCGTATGATCGAACAGTCGCTTGGCTTCTCGAAGCTCAGCCAGACAGAACGGCTTGGTAAAAAGACCGAGGTTGATATGCGAGCGCAGACAGATGCGCTGCTCCGGAAATATAAGGAGCTTGCGGAGGCACAGGGACAGCATATTTCCGTGACAGGCGAGGGGCAGATGCGCGGAAACGAGGTGATGCTCCGGCAGATGATCGATAATCTGTTGCAAAATGCCATCCTGCACGGAGAAGAAGACGGACAGATTGAGATCAACATTGGAAATGGTACATATCAGATTCAGAATACTTACACGGGAACGCTTACGACAGAGACGGCAAGGAAGCTTTTGAACCCTTACGTCAAGGAGGAAAACCGCAAGCGGACAGGCGGACATGGGCTGGGACTATCCATTGTGCATGAGATCGTGAAGCTGCACGGCGGTAAGCTTCATTTGAAGGTGGAAGAAGAAATGTTTTGCGTAGAAATTAAAATATGATACCCCCTATTAAAAGGTTTCCATAATTTATTTCAAAAATCGGGTTGTCAAACAAAAATCCTGTGGTATAATACCCATGTATATAGGAAAAAGCGTTGACGGAAAGAGTAGTGCATGGGCACCATCCAGAGAGAACGACATAAGCTGGAAGCCGTTTATGGAAGAAATGTATGAAAACCATTCCCGAGCTGTGCGTAGAAGATGACCGGATGACCGGTTGTTGAAGCGTCACCGTAAGGCATGCGTTAAAGCCAAATGAAGTGAAACACTAAGGTGGAACCGTGTGAAAGCACCCTTAGGTACAAGGTTAAGGCATTGTATCTCAAGGTGTTTTTTTGTTGGTAATTTAATCATTAATCATTTGACAAACAAAATTACAAATGTGCAAGCATATATTTCGGTAATCATTCATGAAATATACAATATGTTTGAAATCTAGAAGTTCTTGATGTTCTGTAGAATATCAGTAATGTTTGAACACGATGTTCAAACAAGCCGCCACTGAGCCATGGATGGCGAATTGGCGGCGGTTACGTACGATATGAATAAGTGCATCAGAACATCTTAGAACTTCTTGGTTTCAATACATCGTATATGGAATGAATTATTATCGAAATATATGGATGTAGAATGTGAATGTTTGGCAAATGATAGAAATAAAAAAGGAGAACGAAAATGGTAAATTTCAAAGAAGACGAACAGTTAAAAACATTGAACCACTCCTGTGCCCATCTGATGGCGCAGGCAATCAAGCACCTGTACCCACAGGCAAAGTTCTGGGTAGGACCAGTCGTTGCAGAAGGCTTCTACTATGATGTAGACCTTGGCGATGATGTAATCCGTGATGAGGATATCGCAGCCATCGAGAAGGAAATGAAGAAGGTTGCAAAGTCAGGCAAGAAGATCATCCGTAAGGAGATTTCCAAGGAAGAGGCTCTGGAGATGTTCAAGGATGATGAGTACAAGTTGGATCTGATCTCCAATTTGGAAGATGGAACAATTTCCTGCTATGAGCAGGGCGACTTTACAGACCTCTGCCGTGGTCCTCACGTAGACAATGTAAAGCTCTGCCGTAACTTCAAGCTGCTCCGTCACTCAGGCGCTTACTGGAAGGGCGACAACAACAATAAGGTATTGCAGAGAATTTACGGTGTCTGCTTCCCAACAGCAGAAGAGTTAGAGGCACATCTGAAGCTTCTCGAAGAGGCAAAGGAGAGAGACCACAGAAAGATCGGTAAGGATATGCAGCTGTTCATGGTAGACGATCTCGTTGGACGTGGACTTCCGATGTTCCTTCCGAAGGGGTATACGATCTGGCAGGAGCTGGAGAACTACATCAAGGATAAGGAGCGTAAGCTTGGCTACCTGCACGTTATGACACCATGTGTTGGTACGGTGAATCTGTACAAGACATCCGGTCACTGGGATCACTACAAGGAAAACATGTTCCCGGCCATGGACGTAGAGGGTGAGTCTTTCGTTCTTCGTCCAATGAACTGTCCACATCATATGATGATTTATGCAAACCGTATGCATTCTTATAAAGACCTCCCAATCCGTATTGGTGAGATCGCACATGACTTCCGTTTCGAGGCGAGTGGTACTTTGAAGGGTATCGAGCGAGGCAGACATTTCTGTCAGAACGATGCGCATTTGTTCGTGACACCGGAGCAGATCGAGGATGAGTTCTCAAAGGTTGTAGACCTGATCTTCAGCACATACAAGGATTTCGGTATCACAGATTATCGTTGCGTGCTGTCTCTGCGTGATCCGGAGAACAAGGTAAAATACCACGATGATGATGAGATGTGGAACACAGCCGAGGATGCACTTCGTAAGGTATTGAATGACCTTGGCATCGAGTATACAGAGGAAATCGGCGAGGCAGCATTCTACGGACCGAAGCTTGATGTAAATGTAAAGCCGGCTGTCGGAAATGAATATACACTTTCTACCTGTCAGCTTGACTTCTGTCTGCCTGCGAAGTTTCAGCTTACTTATATTGACAAAGATGGCGAGAAGAAGACACCGGTTGTATTGCACAGAGCAATCCTTGGTTCGCTGGATCGTTTCATGGCATACATTCTGGAGGAGACAAAGGGTAACCTTCCAACATGGTTAGCACCGGTTCAGGTAAAGGTTATGCCGGTTAAGACAGACAACGAAGAACTGATGGCATACGCACACAAGGTTGTGGATGCGCTGGATGCGAAGAATGTCCGTGTAGAATTAGACGACAGAGCAGAGAAGCTTGGCTACCGTATGCGTGAAGGTCAGGTGGAGAAGGTTCCATATCTTCTGGTTCTTGGCTTCAACGAGGTTGAAAATAACACCGTATCTTACAGATTGCATGGTCAGGCAGATACAACTGTTGTTGGTCTGGATGAATTTGTTGCGAAGATTGAGGAAGAGATCAAGACAAAGGCGAAAAACAGATAATCAATGAGGAAACATCGAGTGCTTAGAGTGATCGGTTGCGTCGTTGGCGCAATCGTGGTCATTCTGCTATATGAAATGATTGGAATATTTGCTGCATACAAGAAGCAGCCGGAGCTCTCGGAAGAGACGAAGCAGAGCCTGCATCCCGAAGATATCTATACAGATGCAACAGTTGAAGAACGCGCATGTATCATTGAAGAAAATGGGGATGCGTTATTGCAGCGTGTCCGCCTGATTGAACAGGCGAAGGAAGAAATCATCTTATCTACGTTCGCATTTCACGATGATGACAGCGGACAGATCATGATGGGCGCTTTGCTTCGGGCAGCGGAGCGGAATGTGCACATCCGTATCCTGGTGGATGGATTCGAGAGCTGGACGGCGATGGAAGGAAATGCATATTTCTATGCAATGTCGTCGCATCCGAATATCGAGATTAAGGTGTATAACCGCGCGAATCCGTTAAAACCCTGGGAGATGATGGGGCGGATGCATGACAAATATCTGATCGCAGATGGGAAAACATACATCCTTGGCGGACGAAACACGTACAATTATTTCCTTGGTGAATTCCCGGGACATAAGAATTACGACCGAGATGTGCTGGTCGTCTGTGAGAATCCGCAGGCAGATAGTTCCGTGAACCAGTTGCTTGTTTATTTTGAGACGATCTGGAGTCAGAAGGATTGTAAATATTTCCATGACAAAGAGAAACTTGCCGACCGGAAATCCGTCAAGCAGGCGAAGGAAGATGTGCAGACGGCATTTGCCACTTATTACGATGCACAAAAAGATACAATCACAGACACGGACTTTGAGAAGGATACGGTTGTAACTGACAAGATCATGTTGATCTCGAATCCAATCCATACCGGGGCGAAGGAGCCGACAGCATGGTATGAGATGGGCGTCCTGATGAAGCAGGCGAAGAAGCGTGTAAAGATACACACACCGTACATCATCTGCAATGACATGATGTATGACACATGGTCGGATGTTGCCGCAAATGTACCGGAATTTACGGTTATGACAAACTCTGTCGCGAATAACGGCAACCCGTTTGGTTCCGCAGATTACCAGAAAAACCGGGACAGGATCAGTAGTACCGGTGTTACAATCTGGGAGTATGAAGGAGGATATTCGTATCATGGAAAGAGCATTTTGATCGACGATGATATATCCATCATCGGTTCGTTCAATATGGATATGCGCAGTGTCTATCTGGACACAGAACTGATGCTCGTAATTCGAAGCAAGGAGATCAACGCCCAGTTGGAATCAGCCATGATGAAATATGAACAGGGCGCACGACAGGTGCTTGCTGACGGACAGTATGCGAATCCATATCATGTGGAGCCAATCGCACTCACACCGAAACGCCGCCGTAGAGTATTTGTTGTACGGTATCTGCTTGGATGGCTGCGGTTTTTGTTTTAGGGATTTTTATTCTGTAGGAGGTAATGGATTATGATAATGGAAAATGATGAATTTGTAATTCCAGAACAGTATCGGAAAATGTCCGTTACTGAATTAGATGCAGAAGCAAATAAAATGTTGAAGGAGATACAACAAGGGAAACGAATAATTTGAGATAAGAAAAAAGCTGCACAGGGAAAGAATGAAATAGTTTTCTATGTTGAGTAGCAAAAACTCTCTGAGGTTTTGAACAACTTCAGGGAGTTTTTGTGTCTTATAGAGAATATAAAGTGAGGAAGGAAAACAAATATAGATAAAGTTATACTATTTGGTGCAGGTGCGGAACAAGGATATAACCTTGCATTGGGAAGTAAAAACTCACCTATAAAATCGACACATTCCCCTATAAAAATCCCCTAGTATCCGATATAATAATATGTAAAAATAATAATAGTTAATTGTGCGATACAGGAAACATGTTTATGCGTGTGAAGTCACCGGGCGGTGTCCGGTGACTTTCCTGTAAATGAGCATAAATGCGAAGGAGAATAATCTATGATTCGAATGGAGATTGCGCTGATATTGATTCTGGCGTTTGTGGCAGGAATCTATTTCTCGGCGAGGCGGAGACAGACCGCGTTACATAAGACATTTTCGGTACTTTTGATCGTGGTGATCGTGCATCTGATGTTCGATGCGGCGACGATCTATACGGTAAACCATCTTGCTCAGGTACCGCTTGTTCTGAACGATGTTTTACACCGGCTGTTTGTCGGTACGATGGCGTTAGTTCTGTTCTTTTTCTATCAGTATATTGCGATACTGGTGGAAGAAGAGACCGGGAAGAAGCGGACACTGGATCTGCCGGCACGGATATTTCTTGTGATTTCAGAAGTCGGGGCGATGATACTCCCGATTACTTACACCGAGACACCGGATGGAAATTATTCGGCGGGACTTTATGCATATGTAAGCTATGTCAGTGTGGCGGTGTATCTTATACTTTGTTCATGGCTGCTGCTTGCAAACTGGAAGCGGATGGACAATAAGAAGAAATTCGCCATCGGAATGGCACTTATATTTGAGTTCACAATCTGCTTCCTGCAGGGATTGCACCATACATGGCTGATCAGTGGAATGGGAATCACGCTTATGACGCTCGCATTCTATCTGACCTTGGAGAATCCGGATGCGCTGCGTGCGGAGCTTACGGAACAGAAGATGTCGATGCTCTATCTGAAAAGTCAGGTGAATCCGCATTTCTTGTATAATACGCTTGATACGATTCGAATTCAGGCGGAGTTGGACGGGGATAAGAAGGTTGCAAAGCTTCTGATGCGGCTTGTGGATTTCTTCCGGCTGAGCGTCAAGGTCGACCGTTCGATGGTCACGCTTGATGATGAGCTCGAACTTGTGGAAGCATATATGGAGCTGATGTGCTACCGGTATCCGGAGCTCTTCTGCGATTATGATATCGATCCGGACTTAGGGGCAGTGCAGGTACCGAACTTTATCTTACAGCCGCTGGTGGAGAACAGTCTGCTGCATGGAATGAAGAACCGCGGATACCGGGGCGAAATCGAGATATCCGTAAAACGCGCAGGCGCAGATATGGAGATCTGCATCAAAGACAGTGGCAGCGGATTTGAAGAGGGTATGAAAGCGCAGATTGACAAGATGTTACTGCACTACAACAAGCAGGAGGCGAAGCTGGATGGAAACAGTATCGGGATCCTGAATGTGCAGAAGCGGATCAAATATCTGTGCGGCAGAAAATATGGACTATCCTATGAGGAAAACAGCGCGGGAGGTGTGACAGCGCGGTTGCTATTGCCGATAAATAAGGAGGAAGCATCATGAGGAAATTACGCGTCGTATTAGTCGACGACGAGATTATGATACGTGAGGGATTCAAGAAATTATTTGACTGGGGCGCACATGACTGTGAAGTCGTGGGCGAGGCAGCGGATGGCGTCGAGGCGCTTGGGGTAATCGACAGCATGGTACCGGATATCGTGATCATGGATATCAACATCCCGATTATGAACGGCCTGAAGGTCATCCAGACCAGCCGCCTGAAATACCCGGATATGGCATTCATCGTTGTATCGGGATACGATGATTTTTCTTATTGCAGGGAAGCATTGCGGCTGCAGATCACGGACTACATCCTGAAACCGGTCGACTATGAAGAATTCGGGAACACGATCGATCATTTGAAGATATCGATATTCGAGAAACAGACGAAGAATGTGACACCCGGCAGTGAAGCGTCAACGATTGTTGGAATTGTACGGTATATGCAGGAGCATCTGGCAGAAGAGATCAGCTTGAATGTTCTCGCGGAAACATTTCATCTGAGCGCACAGTATATCAGCCAGCTCTTCAAGAATGAGATCGGTGTGAATTTCCTTGCTTATCTGACGACAATCCGTATGGAGCGTGCGAAGAAGCTGCTCGTCTCGACACAGTTATCCATTGCGGAGATTTCTGAGCGGTGCGGCTATGCCGATTACCGGGTGTTTACCAAGGTATTCAAGAAGACGGAGGGCAGTACACCGTCGCAGTATCGTAGAGATTTTTTGTAGGAGCTTCAGTATAAGATTCAGTATGGGACCGATAAGTTATAAGGCGTGGATGAAAGGTGCACTTTCTTATAACTTACCAGTTCACGATAAAATAAGATTGACAAATGGGTGCAGATAAAAGACAATTGATATAAAGATAGGAAATGCATATCGATAGGGAGTCTGATATATGGATTTAACAAAAAAATGGCATCGGAGTGAATTTGTCAGTCATGAGATGCTGGAGGTACATCGTGGAATCGAATGTGAACTGGATTTCTATTCAGCAATTGCAAATGGCGAAATAGAATTAGTTCAGGAAAATTGTAACGAACAGGCATTTACAAACCCGGAGGGCATGGGCGTGTTGTCTACGGATGCGCTTCGCAATATCCGATATCATTATGTTGTAACCGTAGCGCTTATTACACGTTTTTGTGTGCACGAAGGGCTGGAACAGGAAAAAGCATATAATTTAAGTGATTTCTATATTTTGGAGATGGATAAATGCAAGACAATCGAACAGATATCGAAGCTGCATGATGTGATGTGTCTGGATTTTTGTAAACATATGCATGAAATAAAAAACAGTCAGGTACTTTCCAAGCAGGTGGTTTTATGTCTGGATTATATTTACAGTCATACTCATTACCGGATTACAATTCGTGAAGTGGCTGAATATCTCAGATTATCTGAAAGCTATCTTTCAAGATTGTTTAAAAAAGAAATGGGAATCTCGTTTAGTCAGTATATTTTGAACCTGAAAATTGACAAGGCAAAGAATCTGCTTCGTTTTTCGGAATATTCAATTGGAGAAATAACCTATTATCTTGGTTTTTCAAATGAGAGCCATTTTATTCAGACATTTCAAAAACGGGTTGGAGAGACGCCGAACCGCTATCGTAGGAGGTGTTTCCGCACGGAGTGGGAATTAAAACAGAATTAGTAAAAATGTACAAATAATTCAGAAAGAATAAATGAATAACAGACAAAATCAATAAGATGTCATGAATATAACACTTATGACATTATTTAAACATAATCTTCCTTTGCTTTTGAGTATGATTAACATATCAAAAAAAGAAGGGAGATTTTTTATGAGAAAGCTGAGAAAAGCAATTCCTCTTGCACTGGCAATGAGTGTAGCTCTTACGATGACTCCAATTCGGGCATCAGCGGAAGAACCGACTCAGGTACAGGCAGAACAAAGTGATCTTGTAGAAGAAAACGAAAGTCTGAGTGATGAAGCAGACAAAGACAATGAAGGGTACAAACTGGTATTTGAGGATGATTTTAACGGCGATCAATTGGATCGTACGGTTTGGAATGTCGAAAAGCATGAGAAAGGCTGGGTAAACGGGGAGCTTCAGGAGTATGTAGATTCTGATGAAAACATCAAGGTACAAGATGGTTATCTGAATATCATTCCTGTTGAAAAAGTTGAGACAACATCTACAACTGATGGACAGAATTTGTTGTCAAACGCTGATTTCAGTTCCGGTATGGACGATTGGACTGAAACAATTGCAAACTGGGGAAGTAATGGTTTTGACGCATCTGCGCAGAGCTCTGTTGCTGATGGGGCTATTACTTATACGATTACCAATCCTGGTAATGACTTATGGCATGTACAACTTAAACAAACTGTTAAGTTGGCAGCAAAAAAGCATTACACATTAAGCTACAAAGTAAAATCGGATGTTGCTCGTACAATTGAAACGGGTGTGCAGGGTGATGAAGAAAATAATTATATCTCATATGGAGCAAAAACACAATCATTGCAAGCGGGAAAAGAAGAATCAGTATCTATCGATGTATATGCAGAAGAGGGATATGATACAGCAACTTTATATTTCTCTTTAGGGCGTAAGACTGGAGATACATCGATTCCAGATGCATCTGAAGTAACAATTTCCGATATTAGTTTGGTGGAAACAACTGCAAACATGCTTCCGGCAAATGCATTTGGTGACAATGCAACTGCTGGAACAAAGGTCAAGAAATCTTATACATCTGGTCGTATCTCTACACAGAACTTAAAGACATTTACCTATGGTAGGTTTGAAGTAAAGGCAAAGGTTCCAAAGGGACAGGGATACCTTCCGGCATTCTGGTTAATGGCTAACGATGAGAATGTATATGGTCAGTGGCCAAGATGCGGTGAGATTGATTGTATGGAAGTTATGGGGCAGGATACAAAGAAGTTGTACGGAACCATACATTACGGAAATCCACATGCAGAAAGTCAGGGAACCTATACAATCGAAGATGGTAAGGAGTCGTTCTCCGATGGATTCCACACATTTACATGTGATTGGGAACCAGGCAAGATTACATGGTATGTAGATGGAAAAAAGTATCATGAGGAAAGCAACTGGCATTCAACAACAGAAGGACAGGGAACACTTACATATCCAGCACCTTTCGATCAACCTTTTTACATTATTTTGAACCTCGCAGTTGGTGGTTCATGGGTAGGAAATCCAAACGAGGAAACAAGTTTTGTTGACAATCCGTTTGTTGTTGATTATGTAAGAGTCTATCAGAAAGATTCTTATGATGAGAATGTAACACGTCCAGAAGTTAAGTTTGAGCCTACAAACGAGCCAGACGAAAGCGGAAACTATATTAAGAACAGCACATTTGCAGAGGCAGAGGATTTGACAGATGATACAAATTGGAAATTCTTAACTACTTCGGATGGTGCTGCAACAGCAGAAATCAAAGATAACTCTATGGTTATCAGTACAGAAAATGCAGGTACTGTTGATTACAGTGTACAGTTAGTACAGGCAAATATTCCTTTTGAAAAGGGTGCAACTTATGAAGTAAGTTTTGATGCAAAAGCATCTGGGAATCGTAAGATGAATGTAGATGTTAAGGCTCCAGACCGTGGATACCAGTCATATATGAAAACCCTGGTTCCAGAGCTTACAACGGAGATGAAGCACTTCAGCACACAGTTCGTAATGAAGGCAGATTCCGATGTGAATGGACGTTTAGAGTTTAATATGGGTAATGCAGGTTCAGGCGATATCGTTCTTAAGAACGTAGTTGTTAGGAAGACTGCGGAGCCAGATCCGAATGCAAAGGAAGAAAAGACAATTCTTGCAAATGGAAGCTGTATCTATAATGGATCTTTCCAGGAAGGTAAAAACCATCTTGGATATTGGGATATAACACCAGAAGGTGCAGATATTAAGGTAACAGGTCTTTCAGATGGAAGAAGATTGGTCACAGAAGGAAAAAGTGTAACAATCAGTCAGTCAGATCTTGCATTTAAGGAAGGAACAGCATATGCATTGAGCTTTGATGCGTATGCGCAAAATGGAGCAACTGTCGTTGCAACTGTTGGCGGAAACACATATAAAGTAAATGTTGAAGCAGGAAATGAAAAGAAAGATTATGTTGTAAAGATTCCTGCAACAGCAAAGTTTACAGACAAGACAGTTTCATTGAAAATCGAAGGTGCAATCTCTCTCGATAATGTAAAAATGGTAGAAGATGCAAAGATTAAGAACGGATCATTCAATGATAGTCTTTCAGGATATGAAGTATATGTAGACAGCACAGCAAAAGCAACTGTTGTTGTTGACAGTTTAAAAGAAAATAATGCACTGGATGTGACTGTAGATGATACAGGTGCGGATGACTGGAGAATACAGATTAAACAGAACAATGTATTGCTGGAAAAAGGAAAGAAGTATAAATTATCATATGAGGCTAAGTCAACCATTGATAGAAAAATCAGAGTTGTAATGCAGGGTGGAGAGGCTCTTGGATGGCCGGTATACTCTGAGCACAGCGATGATCAAGATGCAAATGATGGAATTGTAACACTTACAAGTGAATATCAGAAGTTTACTGAAGAATTTATAATGACAGAAGAGACAGACGCACAGGCATTCCTCAGCATCTGTTTGGGAAATGTAGGTGGTCAGATTACTGATCAGCACAGAATTGTAATTGACAATATTTCTTTGGTTGAGGCAGAGAATCTGACACCGGAGAATCCGACACCGGAGAATCCGACACCAGAGAATCCGACACCGGAGAATCCGACACCACAAAACCCAATTGTGAAGCCTGTAACAGTATCTTATTCTACACATATACAGAGTTATGGATGGAATAAAAGTGCAGCGAAGAATGGAGCAGTGGCAGGAACAACAGGAAAGGCAAAGAGATTAGAAGCGATTAAAATTTCTGTAGAGGGAAATGAAGATCTTGGTATTCAGTATACAACACACTGCCAAGGATATGGTTGGTTAAACTGGTCATCAAATGGTGAAATCAGCGGAACAACAGGTGAAGCGAAGAGACTCGAGGCAATCAAGATTCAGTTGACAGGTGCAGACAGGGATAAATACGATGTATATTACCGCGTTCATGCACAGGGCTATGGCTGGATGAATTGGGCAAAAAATGGTGAGGCTGCCGGTACAGCAGGACTCGCGAAGAGACTTGAAGCAATCCAGGTAGTAGTTGTCAAGAAGGGTGAAAGCGTACCAGACAAGTTCGAAGGTGTAACAGCATCAGAAAAGAAAGCTTATATGGCAAGTGCAGCTGCAACAGCTGCAACAGTTGAAGGCTCAGATCGGGCACATGTTCAGTATCGTTCACATCTTCAGACATATGGATGGCAGAACTGGAAGAATGACGGAGATATTTCCGGAACAACAGGTAAAGCAAAGCGATTAGAGTCTTTGAAACTTGAACTTAAAAACAAGGATTATACAGGCGGTATCTGTTACAATGCACATGTGCAGACAATCGGATGGCAGGCCGATCCAAATAAATCTGCAACATGGAAGAAAGATGGTGAGTTTTGCGGGACAACAGGAAATGCAAAGAGATTAGAGGCAATTCAGATTGAGCTTTATGGTGAGATGGCAGAGCATTATGATATTTATTATCGTGTGCATTCACAGACGTACGGCTGGATGAAGTGGGCCAAAAATGGAGAGATGACTGGCACAACTGGTCAGCATAAAAGAATCGAAGGAATTCAGGTTGTGCTTGTGAAAAAAGGAGAACAGGCACCTTCGGATAATTACAAGGGAGCTGTTACAAATACAACAAAAACATTTCTCTCAAAATAGAAACTATCGATAGTCAAAATGGCGTTATCCATTACTTTGGATAACGTCATTTTTTAGTGCGTCTTGCGGCGCACGTTTCTGGATGGAACCTGGTTATGAAAAGAAATAAAATTGTAACAGTATTGATGCAGAAATGATGCATGCCGGATGTATGATGCAGGTTATAAAAAGAAAATCGGAAAATATCTGAAGAATTGACACATTTAGATAGAAAAAAAGCCTATTTTCTTTTTATATCAATCGTTATAATACAACCGAAAGAAGGAAAGAACTATGAGAAAGAAAGCATGGATTTTATGTACGGCAATGGTAGTGGCTTTGGCGGGATGCAGCAATGTGAGTGATAATAATACGACCGATATCATCCAGGTGAGCAGCGAGACGATGACTACAACGGAAGCAGCAACGGAAGTTACGACAACCACCGAAAATGAAACTACGACCGAATCTGTTACGGAGAGCAATACCCCGGACAGCACATTACAGTCAGAAGGTTCGAATACAGGGAAGACGGAACCCGCTGCGACAGAAGCTAAGACGACGGAATCCCAGTCACAGGAAGGCGAGCCATCCGATGATTCGTGGAAGGAAGAGTTCGAGAAGACGCTGTATGAGGAGTATGGTGTGGTGCCGGATCATTACGAATATATCGGAAATGATGTCTATCAGGTCTATGTGAAAATCGACGGGAAGATCGTGCCATATGTGGTAGTGAATTGGAAGACGGGAGATTTCCACGGCTAGAAGAAAGGATAAAGACGGGTGAAAGAAATGGGCGATGCAAACAAAATCACAGGATATGGAGAACATAGAGAATTATATCGGATTTCAACGGATGAAATCCTGTATTTTGAGGCGGTAGGAGAGAAAGTGTTTGCCTATACGGAACAGGAAATTTATGAGATAAAGAATCGCCTTTACCAGATTGAAGAGAAGGTAAATGCGTATGATTTTACCCGGGCATCCAAATCCATGCTTGTAAATACAGACAGAATCTCAAGTATTGCTTCGATTTCAGGAAGCCGCGGGAAGATTATGATGGATAACGGAGAGGCCGTTATTGCGAGCCGCATGTACTACAAACCATTGCTTTCATCCATGAAATGGAAGAAAATCAGTTAATACTTTTTGTGTTTTTTTCTGACAGAAAATATGCTATGATGAAATGCGAATTGGCATAAAGGTTAGAAAAAGGAGACACAAAATGAGCAAGAAATTACTTTTGATCAACGACATGGCTGGCTATGGAAAGGTTGCGTTATCCGCGATGATTCCGGTGCTTTCCCATATGAAATACGAGGTATTTAACCTACCGACGGCAATCGTGTCGAACACACTTGATTACGGTAAGTTCGACATCCTGGATACAACCGATTACATGAAAAATGCAATCGCTGTCTGGGAACAGCTTGGATTTGAATTCGATGCAATCTCAACCGGATTTATCGTGTCGAAGGAGCAGACCGAGCTTGTGACCGAGTTCTGTAAGGCACGGGCGGAAAAAGGTGTGACGATCTTCACAGATCCGATTATGGGAGATGAGGGAAAGCTCTATAACGGAATCACAGAGGAGACGATTGATTTGATGCGTGAGCTGATTTCGGCTGCGGACTATATCGTACCGAACTATACCGAGGCGGCATATCTGACCGAGCTTCCATATAAGGAAGATGGCGTGACAGAGGAAGAGTATCATACGATGATCGACAAGCTTCGTGCATTCGGTGCGAAATCGATTGTGATCACAAGTGCGAAGATCGCGGGCACAGATTGCAGATCGGTTGTCGGATATGACCACAAGAAGGAAGAATATTTTAAGGTTGATTTCGAAGAAATTCCGGTACATTTCCCGGGAACGGGAGATATTTTCTCCGCCGTATTTATCGGAAAGCTTATGAGTGGCAAGGATCTGCAGACGGCAACCGCAGAGGCGATGGATGCCGTGAAGAGTATGATTAGCAAAAATGCAGATAACGTGGATAAATATAAGGGAATTCCGCTTGAAACCTGTATGGAGGTGCTTGACTGATGGCAAGACCGAGGATTCGGATCACACTGATTGATCAGAAGGGTGAAAAGGGATGTCACAGAGGTCATAAGATCGGTGATTCCTATGATTTTGATACGGAGCGGGGGAAGCTGTGTCCGATGGCAATGCACGTTGCATTTCCGTACGTGGATATCCTGCGGTATGGCGGCGAGATACCGGGACAGGAGAAGGGCACCGCTGTTTTCGCATGCCCGGATGTCGATACGCTGAATGTCTTTAAAATTGAGCGGATAGACGGCTGAATGTACGAAAAGAAAAACAATAAAAATGATAGGGATTATTGATTTTATTTGAAACATTTTGTATAATACAGTCAGAGTTTATATTACATCTAATATAAAACATAATATAAATAATTTGAAAGGAGAAACTATTATGTTACAGAACCAGGAATGGGAATCATTCACAGGTAGACTCTGGAAGGAAGAGTGCAACGTAAGAGACTTCATCCAGAACAACTACACACCTTATGATGGAGACGAGAGCTTCCTTGCAGGACCAACAGATGCTACGAACAAGCTCTGGGATAAGCTTCAGGCTCTTCAGAAGGCAGAGAGAGACAACGGTGGTGTATTGAAGGAGGACGCAGATGTTGTATCCAGCATTACAGCATATGGTCCTGGTTACATTGATCCAGAGACAAAGGATCTTGAGCAGATCGTAGGTCTTCAGACAGACGAGCCACTTAAGAGAGCATTTATGCCTTATGGTGGTATCAAGATGGCTGAGGAAGCACTCGAGATGTACGGATACAAGCCAAACGAGAACTTCCACAAGATCTTTACAGATTATCACAAGACACACAATCAGGCAGTATTTGATGCTTATACACCAGAGATGATGGCAGCTCGTCATACACATATCGTAACAGGTTTGCCAGATACTTATGGTCGTGGTCGTATCGTTGGTGATTACAGAAGAATCGCTCTTTACGGTATTGATCAGCTGATCGCTTGGAAGCAGGAAGATAAGGCTAACTGCGGCGATGGTAATATGTACGATGACGTTATCCGTCAGAGAGAAGAGTTGACAGAGCAGATCAGACGTCTTCAGGAGATGAAGGTTATGGCTCAGTCATACGGCTATGATATTTCTAAGCCAGCTTCAAATGCGAAGGAAGCTGTTCAGTGGTTATACTTCGGATACCTTGCAGCTATCAAGACACAGAATGGTGCTGCTATGTCCGTAGGACGTGTATCTACATTCCTTGATATCTATATCGAGAGAGATATTAAGGCTGGTAAGCTTACAGAGGCTCAGGCTCAGGAGCTTATCGATCACTTCACAATGAAGCTTCGTATGGTTAAGTTCGCAAGAATTAAGTCATACAACGAGCTGTTCTCAGGTGACCCTGTATGGGCTACACTTGAAGTCGGTGGTATTGGTATGGACGGACGTTCAATGGTTACAAAGAACGACTACAGATTCCTTCATACTCTTGAGGATATGGGACCTGCTCCAGAGCCAAACCTTACAGTACTTTACTCTTCAGCATTGCCTAACAACTTCAAGACATATGCCGCTAAGATCTCTGTAAGAACAAGCTCAATCCAGTACGAGAACGATGATGTAATGAAGCCAATCTGGGGCGATGATTACTCAATCTGCTGTTGTGTATCTGCTACACAGACAGGTAAGGAAATGCAGTTCTTCGGAGCTCGTGCAAACCTTGCTAAGTGTCTCCTGTACGCTATCAACGGTGGTAAGGATGAGAAGTTCCTTGACAAGAAGACAGGCAAGCCAATGCAGGTAGGTCCTGACTACGCTCCTATTACTTCTGAGTACCTTGACTATGATGAAGTACTTGCTAAGTACAAGCAGATGCTTGACTGGTTAGCAGGACTTTATGTAAATATCCTGAACCTGATTCAGTACATGCATGACAAGTACTACTATGAATCAGCAGAGATGGCATTGATCGATACAGATGTACGTCGTACATTTGCTACAGGTATTGCCGGATTCTCACACGTTATCGATTCCCTTTCAGCTATCAAGTATGCTAAGGTTAAGGTTATCCGTAACGCAGAGACAGGACTTGCAGAAGACTTCGAGATCGAAGGCGAGTTCCCTAAGTATGGTAATGATGATGACAGAGCAGATAATATCGGTGTATGGCTGCTTCATGAGTTCCTTACAGACATCAAGAAGAGACACACATACCGTAATTCAGAGCCTACAACATCTATCCTTACAATCACATCTAACGTAGTATATGGTAAGTTCACAGGTAACCTTCCAGATGGTAGACGTGCTTGGACACCATTTGCTCCAGGTGCTAACCCAAGCTACGGTGCTGAGACATCAGGACTTCTTGCATCTCTGAACTCAGTTGCTAAGATTCCTTATGAGTGGTCTTTGGATGGTATCTCAAATACTCAGACAATGAACCCATCTGCACTTGGTCATGATGAGGCTGAGAGAGCTGAGAAGCTTGTAAGCGCTATGGATGGTTACTTCGATCAGGGCGCTCACCACTTGAACGTAAACGTATTCGGTAAGGATAAGCTTCTGGATGCTATGGAGAACCCAGATAAGCCAGAGTACGCTAACTTCACAATCCGTGTATCTGGATACGCTGTTAAGTTTATCTCTCTTACACGTGAGCAGCAGCTCGATGTTATCAACAGAACATTCCATGACTCACTTTAATTAGAAGTTTGTCAAAAATGTTTTTGATAGATAAGTAATTCACTGGAGTCCCGGAGATACTATCTCCGGGACTTTTTATAAAAATAAAATTGTTAGAGGTGGAACATGCCGGAGAAGAAACAGATTTTAGGTTATATTCATTCAACAGAAAGCTTTGGAGCCGTAGATGGACCAGGTATCCGATTTGTAGTATTTTTGCAGGGCTGTAAGATGCGTTGTAAGTACTGTCATAACCCGGAGACGTGGAATCTGGTAACCGATTACACAAAGCTCTATGCAGACACAACGGATGATAAAGAACGAGAAGAACTCGAAAAGAAAATTGAAGAGAACACAAAACTGCTACTAGATAAAGGCGTCAAGGTTGAAGCGAGAACTCCGGAAGATCTGCTCAAGCAGGCACTTCGTTATAAGCCTTATTGGAAGGGTGATGGAGGAATAACCGTCAGCGGAGGCGAAGCGCTTCTGCAGATGGACTTTTTGATTGAATTCTTCAAGCTTGCAAAAGCACAGGGGATTCACACAACGATTGATACAGCGGGCAATCCATTTACAAGAGAGGAGCCTTTCTTCTCGAAGTTCAATGAACTGATGGCACTCACTGATTTGTTCCTGCTTGATATCAAGCAGATTGAGGACGACAAACACCGGGAGCTGACAGGGTTCTCGAATAAGAATATATTAGACTTGGCACAGTATCTCTCCGATCAGGGAAAGCATATGTGGATTCGACATGTCCTTGTGCCGGGCATAACAACCGACGAAGCAGATCTGAAGAAGACGGCTGAGTTTATCAGGACTTTGAAGACGGTTGACCGGGTGGAGGTATTGCCATACCATAAGCTTGGAATTCAGGAGTGGGAGCGCCTTGGAATCCCTTATAAGCTGGAAGGAATCGATCCTCCAACGGACGAACAGCAAAAAATTGCAAGAGAGATTCTGGATGCAAAGTAAGAGTTGCACATGAGAGTCGCAAAAACAATATAAGAAAACAAATGAGACTGCGCAATATTCAGGAATATGAGTATTGCGTAGTCTTTTTGGTATAGGAATAGATTATAACAAACAATCATTTTTATGTATGGCTGTCTGTATTGACATAACAGAGGAAGCACGTTATAATCTGAAACCATGAAAGGGAAATAAATAGTATATCAGATAGGAAAAGTAGGGTATAAAACCTGCGAGGGAAAGGAAGTACGTCTATGGCAATCATCCAGATACAAGATGTATCCAAAAAATTTCAGACAAAAGACGGCGAGATCGACGCGTTGAAGCATGTGACGCTCGACATCGAAGCCGGAGACATATATGGAATCATCGGTATGTCCGGTGCAGGAAAGAGTACACTCGTACGATGCATCAACCATATCGAGGTTCCGACTGAGGGAACGGTGATCGTGCAGGATAAGGATCTGAGCAAGCTTTCCGAGAAAGAGCTTCGCAAGCAGCGGGAACATATCGGCATGATCTTCCAGCATTTCAATCTGCTGATGCAGAAGTCGGTATTAGAAAATGTATGCTTCCCGTTGTTTATTCAGGGGAAGTCGAAGGCAGAGGCAAAGAAGAAAGCTTATGAGCTTCTGGATATCGTAGGTCTGAAGGATCGTGCCAAAGCGTATCCATCTCAGTTATCCGGTGGGCAGAAACAGCGTGTGGCGATTGCGAGAGCCTTAGCTTCCGATCCTCAGATTCTTCTGTGTGATGAGGCAACGAGTGCGTTAGACCCACAGACAACTTCTTCGATTCTCGCTTTGCTGCAGGATATCAACAAACGGTTTGGTATCACAATCGTTGTGATCACACACCAGATGGCAGTTGTCCGGGAGATTTGTAACAGGGTAGCAATTATGAAGGATGGACAGGTGGTCGAGAACGGAAGTACTGTGGAAATCTTCAATCATCCAAAGTCAGAGGTGGCAAGAGAACTGCTCAGAAAGGACGATGGTGGAGATACCACCGGTGACGATCAGCAGACAGCAAGTCAGATTCAGGACGGAACGAAGATACGAATCGTATTTACAGAGAACTCCGCATTTGAACCGGTCATTGCAAATATGATACTGACATTTAAGGAGCCAATCAACATCCTGAAAGCTGCAACCAAGAATGTTGGCGGCGTGGCAAAGGGAGAGATGATATTAGAGATTCCGAATGGTTCCACGAATGTGAAAGCGATGGAACAGTATCTGATTGACCGGGGACTTGAGATAGAAGAGTTGTCGGAGACAAAGACAGGAGGTGCGTTCTAATGTGGACAGAACAGGTTCGTTCCATGATTGGAACAGGTATTCTTGAGACGTTATACATGACAGTTGTTTCAACTGTATTTGGATATTTATTTGGACTGCCGATGGGAATTCTCCTTTGTATCACAGACAAAGAGGGATTGAAGCCAAACAAGGTGGTATATAAGATTCTGGATGTGATTGCGAATATTGTACGAAGCATACCGTTTTTGATTTTATTGATCCTGCTGATTCCATTTACAAGACTGTTGCTTGGAAAAAGTTATGGCTCGTCTGCAACGATCGTCCCACTGACGGCAGCGGCGATTCCATTTATCGCAAGAATGGTAGAGTCTTCGCTCAAGGAAGTCGATTATGGAGTCATTGAAGCGGCAAAGGCAATGGGCGCAAGCAACAGCAGAATCATCTTCAAGGTATTGCTTGTTGAGGCGAGAACTTCCCTGATCACAGGCGCGACGATTGCAATCGGAACGATCCTTGGATATTCCGCAATGGCAGGTGCAGTCGGCGGTGGCGGACTTGGTGATATCGCAGTCCGTTACGGATATTACCGGTATCAGACAGACATCATGCTTGTTACGGTGGCGTTACTGATCGTGATCGTACAGGTATTCCAGTCGGTTGGTATGTTAGTTGCAAACCGTCTGGATCGCAGAAAATAATGTGCAATATATGCGGGAATTGGAATGTGCACACCGAAACCTGCTTATATATAAAGTAATTGATCGTTGGATAAAAGTTTTCAATGATTACAAAAACAGGAAAGAGAGGACATGAATTATGAAGAAATCAATTAAGAAATTACTCGCACTGACACTGACAGGTGCATTTTTGGTAGGAGCACTCACAGGCTGCGGAAAGAGCGGCGAGGACGATAAGACAATTAAGGTTGCAGCATCTGCAACACCACACGCTGAGATTCTGGAGTATGCAAAGGATAAGCTCAAGGAGCAGGGTTATGATCTGCAGGTAACAGTTTTTGATGACTATGTAAAGCCAAACGAGGTTGTAGAAAGTGGCGACTTCGATGCCAACTACTTCCAGCATGTACCATATCTGGAAAGCTTCAATGAGGAGAAGGGTACACACCTTGCAGTTGCAGGTAAGATCCACTATGAGCCATTCGGTATCTACCCAGGAACAAAGAAGAGTTTGGATGAGATCGCAGATGGCGATTCTATCGCAGTACCAAACGATACAACAAACGAGGCAAGAGCATTGCTTCTTCTGCAGGACAATGGCATCATCAAATTGAAGGATGGCGCTGGTATTAATGCAACTGTTAATGATATCGCTGAGAATCCTCACAATGTAAAGATCGTTGAGCTTGAGGCTGCACAGGTAGCCAGAGTCGTTGATGAGACAGCATTTGTCGTATTGAATGGTAACTATGCACTTGCTGCTGGTTTCTCTGTAGGAAAGGATGCACTTGCTTACGAGAAGAGCGATTCTGAAGCTGCTAAGACATATGTAAATGTAATCGCAGTGAAGGAAGGCAACGAGAACAGCGCAAAGATCAAAGCATTGGTAGATGTATTGAAGTCTGATGATGTGAAGAAGTACATCAACGATACATACGATGGAGCAGTTCTTCCTTACGAAGAGTAATCGGATAGAATACAAATCAAAACAACATATAAACCACATACAGACGCTCTTCGATGGGATATATTTCCTGTGGCAGAGCGTTTTGTCATTGGCGGGCGTAAAAAGAGCATATGAACACATGAAAATTGCTAAAAACATAAAAATCCAAAGTAAATATCCTGAATATAGAGAAAAAATATAGAGAATTATCTATTTAACTCTTGTTTTTTTAGAGAAATGTCTATAAAATAGAAAACAGACGGTTTAAATGCATAATTTATACGATGCAAATAAATGTGAAAGGTATAAGGTAGCTGAAATGAAGAAATACAAGGATATGAGTAAAGACGAGTTATTGACATTAAAAGCCGCTCTTATGGAGGAATACAAGGAAGAGCAGGCAAAGGGCCTCAGCCTCAATATGGCAAGAGGAAAGCCTGGATTCTCCCAGCTGGCACTTTCCATGCAGATGTTAGATGAGATTAATAGCAAATCTGATATGCGTACCTTGCTTGGAAATGATACAAGAAACTATGGAGATCTGGATGGTATCGGAGAGTGTCGTCAGCTTATGGCAGACATGATGGAAGTAAAGAAGGAGAATATCATTGTATATGGTAACTCCAGTCTGAACGTTATGTACGATACAGTTTCCCGTTCGATGACACACGGTGTCAATGGTTCGACTCCTTGGTGCAAGCTGGATAAGGTCAAGTTCCTCTGCCCGGTACCTGGATATGACAGACATTTTAAGATCACAGAGTTCTTCGGTATTGAGATGATCAACATCCCAATGAATTCCGATGGACCGGATATGGATCTGGTTGAGAAATACGTAAATAATGATGCCGCAGTGAAGGGTATCTGGTGCGTGCCGAAATATTCAAACCCAACCGGAATCGTATATTCCGATGAGGTGGTAAGAAGATTTGCAGCATTAAAGCCGGCAGCGGAAGACTTCCGTATCTTCTGGGATAATGCATATTGCATCCATCATCTGTATAAGGATCAGCAGGCAGAAATTCCGAATATCTTAGAGGAGTGTGAGAAGGCTGGGAATCCGGACATGGCATATATGTTTGCTTCGACATCGAAGATCACATTCCCTGGTTCTGGTGTTTCTGCAATCGCAACTTCTACAACAAATGTAGAGTTTATCAAGCAGCAGTTGACAGTACAGACAATCGGTCATGACAAGATCAATCAGCTCCGTCATACAAGATTCTTCAAGAATATTGATGGACTGAAGGCACATATGGAGAAGCATGCGGATATCTTACGTCCGAAGTTCGAGGCAGTTTTAAATGCATTTGATCAGGAGCTTACAGGACTGGAGATCGGTTCGTGGGTAAAGCCGCTCGGTGGATATTTCATTTCCTTTGATGCACTCGAGGGCTGTGCGAAGAAGATCGTAGCAATGTGTAAGGATGCAGGTGTGGTACTGACAGGCGCCGGTGCAACCTATCCGTATGGCAAAGATCCAAAAGACAGCAATATCCGTATTGCTCCATCGTTCCCATCTGTGGAAGAGATGGAAGCAGCATCGAAGATTTTCGTGCTTTGCGTGAAGCTTGCAAGTATCGATAAGTATCTGGAAGCATAAGCTTGCCAGGGCAATTAAATAGAGAGTATTCAAATCCCGGTGTGAAAGCGCCGGGATTTTTTGCATGGATTTAACAGTATTATGATGGTTTTATGATAGAACCGGGTGATAGTATCTGCTAGGATCATTTATAATTGGGAAATATATGCGATCGTGAACAGCCTTCCGGATATTGGTGATCGCTGTTTGGTAATTGGTGTATCAGGATACGGAGAATGAGATATGTATGATGATGAAAGAAAAATTTTGACAGACCGGTTAGATAAACCGGTGATCCATAACCGGAAAAAAATCAGAGATAAATACAGACAGGATATACAGACGATGGGGCAAAAACAGCATATCAGTACTGCGGAAGACATGAAACTTCGCGAGATGTTACTCAGTCCGCAGAATAAGGTGGAGGACACACGAAATGAAAAAAATGGATGTGCGCTCTTATTGTTCCTTGAAATATTTTTTACCATTGCGGTATTGATTGCCAGTCTTGCTGTGACGGTTATGCCACAGGAACCTTCCGGACGGACGATGGCGGATGCGATATCAACGTTCTTCTTTATTGAGATCCCTTTGTGGTTACCATTTTTGATCATCATGAACAATCACGGTAAAATAAAAAAGGCAGTTGAAAAGGGAAATTTTGAGAAATATAATTTTCAGATTCGGGAAAAAGTATATCAGTTGTTTTCGGGGGAAGATTATGTAGTAACAAATCATTATATTGAGATTGCAGGCATGTATGTACCGATCCGTGAAAACCTCATTACGGGGCTTGAATGTTGGCAGACAATCTCTGTTGTGCTGGTCGAATATAAGGGAACGTATTATTTTTCATATCTTAATGAAAATGTGTTTTACAATGATACTGAAGATAGTCTTTGGTGGAATGATTTATCACGAAAAAAGACATACTAATTCCACAAATAAATGGAGGAATTCGTATGAAGGATCGAATCGAGACATTGAAGGGATATTTGAAGCGGCTTGGAAATGGAGAACCGCTGGAAGCAGTAAGAAAAGATTTCGTGGAAGTATTTAAGGATGTTGATCCTGCGGAGATCATGAAGGCGGAACAGGAGATGCTTGCGGAGGGAACACCACTTTCTGATGTGCAGAAGCTGTGTGATGTACATGCCGCACTCTTTCATGGAAAGACGCGGGAGGAACAGATTGCGAATGCGGAAAGGGCAGTGCATGCGTCAACACTGCGGGAAGAGCGGGAGACAAAGACGCGGGAGCTGGCACAGATCAAAGGACATCCGCTGTGGCTGTTTGCAAATGAGAATGGTGCTCTTGCTATGCTATTAGAGCAGGCAGAGGAGAAAATCAAAGATGGCAGTGCAAATAAGAAGACGTTGGAATCGTTGCGTGGCATCTCCATTCACTATGCGAAGAAGGGAGATCTCCTGTATCCGGTTTTGAATGTGCGGTATGGGATATCCGGACCGGCAAGTGTGATGTGGACAGTTGATGATGAGATCCGGGATGAAATCTCATTTCTTGCGAAGATGAATGATAAGGAACCTGAATGGCAGGAGCGGTTCGCAACGGTAGTAGCACGGGCACAGGAGATGATCTACAAAGAGGCAAATATTTTGTTCCCGAACTGTGCGGCGAATTTCACGGAGGAAGAGTGGATCGGCATCTACCAAGACCAGAAGGATTATGCGGTCTGTTTCGGCGTGGAGCCGGAGATCTGGCAGAAGGCAGAGGATAACCAATATGTGCCGGAGACATCGCTCACAGAGACGGAAATCCGTATGCCGGGCGGACATCTGACAATTGCGCAGCTGATCGCACTTCTGAATACGATTCCGATGGAGATCACATTTGTGGATGTGGACAATATCAATCGTTTCTTCAATGAAGGACCGAAGGATTTCAAACGTCCGGGGATGGCAATCGACCGGGAAGTATTCTCCTGTCACCCGCCGAAGATTGAATCGACCGTGCGAAGAATAATTGGAGAATTCCGCGCGGGGGCATTGGACGAGGTTCCAATCTGGATGGACAAAAATGGAAAATGCATGCTTGTCAGATACATGGCGGTACGGGATAAAGAGGGAAAGTATCTCGGCACACTGGAGCTCGTGCAGGATATGGGATTTGCAAAGGAGCATTTTCAACCGGAAAAGCGGCAGGAGGAGATATGGTAAGCGGAGAAATGGGGATATCGTAAGCGGAGAAATCGCTTGTATATGCGGCACGTAAATGATAAAATCTGATGTATATGCCAGAAATAAATGTACGACTTAAAATAGGAGAAATCAGATGAAAATTACAATCATTGCAGTGTCCGTATCTGCACTTTCACAGATCCAGATATTTCAAAAAGAATATGCAAAAAAATACCCGGAGGATGCAATTGATTTTGCAGTCTTTTATGTGGCAGGAATGGAAAACAAATATCTGATGCATCCGGAGATTCTGGAGAATGCAGTCCGTGAGGCGGATGTTGCAATCATTGACCTGATGGGCGTTTCAGAGGCGTTGCGGGAGATTGTCAGACGCGGTTTAGAGGAGTGCCGGGGACAACGGATTGTGATTGGTAACGAATTGCGTGAATATCTGCGCCTCGGAACATTTTCCATGGAAGCAATGGGTAAAATGATGAAGTCCTCCCAGAAGAAACCGCAGACAGGAGATGTGTCAGAGGAGGAAGCTAAGCAAGCGGATACGAAGGAAAACAAAAAACCGACAGCCAGTGCGTTAGAGAAGATGCGCCGGATACGAAGAATGGCGATGATCCTTGGCAATGTCCTTCCATTTGGCATGACAAAGGATATGAAGCAGGTGTTTTTGCTGATGGACTATTGGCAGCAGGCAACCTACACGGATATAGAATCATTCTTCTATCTGATTTTACGAAGATATTGCGGCAGGAGCTTTCTGCCGAAGGAAAAGCCTTGTACGATGCGGTACGGAATCTATCTGAAAGATCCGTTTTCACTTGCATGCGAAGATACGCTCGAGAAATATTGGAAGAAAAATCCGTATGACAAAGGCAGGGATACGATAGCATTTTTGTTTTACGGACATGCATATCCGAACGATTATCTGCCAATCGTGCGTATCATTTGTGAAAAATTAAGAGAAAAATATAACATACTTCCGATTGCATTCTCACAAAATGAGGATCGTGATCAGGAGAAATTAAAGAGTTATCTCTGCCAGAAGAAGTACCCGGTATCCGCGGTGATCAATACGATGCCATTCCGGCTTGGGGCAGGTCCGATGGGCGGAAATGCAGACGGTGCAGTGCAGATTCTGAAGGAACTGCAGGTGCCGTATATCAAGCCATTCTGCCTGACGAAAATCACAGAGCAAAGATGGCAGGAAGCATCCGCGGTCAATCCGGGCGAGTTCCTGATCAGTATGTTGCTGCCGGAATTAGATGGGGGAATCCTGACATTTCCGGTTGGTGTGATGGGGGAAGCGACGGTATCCGAATTGCAGCCAATCACAGAACGGATTGATACACTTGTGGCACGGCTGGAAGGATATCTGAGGTTACAGAAGCTGGCAAATCAGGATAAGAAGCTGGCGTTCGTGTTCTACAATTACCCGCCGGGCGAAAGCAATGTTGCATCCGCGGCATTTCTTGATACCTTTGCATCGGCGGCAGAAGCTTTGAAGCAGTTAAAACAGGCGGGATATCAGGTGGAAGCCCTGACGGCTGAACAGCTTCGGGAGGCGTTCGTTATGGATGGTAATTGCAATGCGCCACAGTGGAGCGACGAGGCCGAGGCTGCGATTACATACAGGCTGGATGGAGAGGACTATCCAGTGAAGGGGATTCGATGTGGAAATGTATTTCTTGGGTTACAGCCGTTGCGGCAGGACGGAGACAGTAAAGCGGATATCATCGAGAACTACCATGACCGGAATCAGGAACCACCGAAGGCATATCAGGCATTTTACCATTATATAGGGGAAGAATTTGGCGCGGATGCAGTGATTCATTTCGGTACACACGGAACTTTGGAATTTCTGCCTGGTAAGGACAATGGCATGATGGGACAATGCTGGCCGGACCGTCTGATCGGGACAGCTCCTCATTTTTATTATTACTATATCGGGAATCCTTCGGAAGCGATGATAGCCAAGCGGAGAACGCATGCTACGATTATCAGTTATCAGGCACCTGCTTTGAAAAAAAGCGGAATATATGGTGAATTGCAGGAATTAAAAGAGACAATCGCTGAGTATAGGGAGAGTATGCAGAGTGCACCGGAACGCTGCGATGATCTGATGAACCAGATTGACCATCTGGCAGAGGCATGTGGATGTACAGGGGATCTTGAGCAGATCGAGGAATATTTGTATGAATATGAAAATAGTCTGATCACGGATGGCTTGCATGTGATGAATGCGGAGGAGGCACAGGGACTTCTGCATGCCTTAGATGGGGAATATGTCCCTGTTGGAACTGCGGGAGACGTGGTGAAAAATCCGGATATCCTTCCATCCGGGCGGAATCTTGTGCAGTTTGATCCGCGGTTGGTTCCGACTAAAACGGCATATGAGCGGGGCGCAAGAGCCGCACAGCTTGCCGTGGAACAATATAAAAAGCAGACAGGCAGTTATCCCGATACAACCGCTGTGATTCTCTGGGGATTAGAGACATCCAGAAGCCAGGGCGAGACAGTCGGGCAGATCTTATATTATCTGGGACTCCGTCTAAGGACGGATCGTGCGAGCTTTGATGACCGTCTGGAGATTATCCCGCGGGAGGAACTTGGAAGACCGCGTATGGATGTGGTGATCCATATGTGTGGATTCTTCCGGGATATGTATCCGAATCTGGTAGATAACCTGAATGAAATGCTACAACAGATTCTTGCGTTGGATGAGCCGGATGAGGCAAATTATTTTGCGGCAAATACGAGAAAACTGGCGCATACACTGATGAAAGAGCAGGGAATGGACGAGACACGGGCATGGGAGATGGCGTCCTGCCGGATCTTCGGCCCGAAGGAGGGCGAATATGCGACGCGTCTTACGGATGTTGTGAAAAAAGGAAGCTGGAAAGCAGCGGAGGAGCTTGGAACAGGCTTTACAGCGGATCTTTCGTATGCGTATTCGTACCGGCACAGAGGCGAGGCAGCAGCCAGCGTACTGAAACATCAATATGAAAATGTAGACTACATCTCGCAGATACGGAACAACGTGGAATATGAACTCACCGATCTCGATCATTATTATGAGTTTTATGGTGGACTTTCAAAGGCGGTGGAAAACCAGAAGGGCGAAAAGCCGGTGATGCTTGTCGCAGATACCGTCGGGGAAGACGTCAAGGTACAGGATATCCAGGAAGCGCTGAACCGGGGAATAAGAACGCGCCTGTTGAATCCTGCATGGATCGAGGGCATGATGCGGCATACCTATCATGGCGTGCAGCAGATTGAAAAGCGGTTTGAAAATGTGATGGGATTTGCGGCATCGACGGATGCAGTGGACAGCCAGACATTTTCGGAGATGACGCGTTGTTATGTGGCGGATGAAGAACTGCGCAGGCAGATGACAAAGAGTAACAAATGGGCGTATATGAAGATGATGGAACGCCTTATGGAAGCAAATCATCGAGGGTATTATCAGGCAACCGAGGAAGAGTTAGAATCGATCCGGGAGGCTTATATCGAGGCAGAAGGAGAGGCAGAGGAGTAAGATGCAAAGGAAAAAGATAGACAATGTATATCCGTTCACGGCGATTGTCGGTCAGGAGAAGATGAAGGAAGCAATCGTGCTGAATCTCATTAATCCCGCACTTGGCGGTGTACTAATCCGGGGACAGAAGGGAACTGCCAAGACGACTGTCGTCCGTGCAATCCCGAACCTGATGCGGAAGCTGAAAATCGTGGAGATTCCTGCAAATGCAACCGAGGATCGTGTTGCAGGAACGATCAATATTGAGGCGGCATTGAAGGATGGAGAAAAGAAATTTGAACCGGGACTTCTGAAAGAAGCAGACGGAAATATCCTGTATGTCGATGAGGTAAATCTGCTCGATGACCATATCGTGGATCTGTTGTTAGATGCAGCGGCAACGGGCAGAAATACAGTGGAGCGGGAAGGAATCTCTTGTACGCATGCGTCAAAGTTCATATTGATCGGTTCGATGAACCCAGAGGAGGGAAATCTTCGACCACAGCTGCTTGACCGGTTTGGAATGGTTGTGGATGTGACAGCAGAGGAGGATGTAGACAAGCGAATCCGGATTGTCAAAAACCGGCTTGCCTACGAACAGGATGCATCGGTATTTTGTAAGAGATTCGAGGAACGTCAGGCGCATCTGCGCACGAAGATCGACAAAGCCAGAGCACTTTTGCCAGAGGTGACAATGAGCCGGGAACTTCTGCGCCTGTCCGCAGAGATCTGTATTGCCTATGGTACAGACGGACATCGTGCAGATATCGGAATCGTGAAAACAGCGAAGACGATCGCTGCATATGAAGGAAGAAAACGGGTCAAAAAGGAAGATATCTCCAGAGCGGCACAGTATGTACTGCCGCACCGTATGCATAAAAATCCGTTGGATAACGGGCAGATGAATCCGGAGATGATGGAACAGATATTGTCCCGAAAAGGAGAAAAACGTGAACCGGAGACATCCGGGGAGGGAGACTAGACTCTGCGAAGCAGAAAAATGTGGATATGCAGGAGGAAATATTTCTCCCGGTTGAGCAAAGTGGAAGGGAACGCTCGATTATAGAAGTACTAGATGAGATGATGGCATCTCTGGAGCTTCCGTTTTCACAGAAACGTGCGGCACAATTAAAGATAAAAAAAGGAAAGCACAGTGGATCTGTGGTGCCATCCGAAGCAGAAAGGAAAATGTGCGGCCTTTCGGATGTTGATATCCCGGCGACGATCCGGACATGTGTGGAACGTGGAAGCCACATGGAGAAAGACGGACTTCAGGGACAGATCATGCCAGAAGATCTGCGTATGAAACGATATCGCAACAAGAAGCACAGTACCGTACTTTTTGTTGTGGATGCCAGCCGGTCGCAAGGTGCGAACAAACGCCTTGCATTTGCAAAAAGCGCAGTGATGGCAATGCTTGAAAAAGCCTATTGTGACCGCGACCGGGTGGGACTAATCTTATTTGGAGATAAGCATGCTACGGTGAAGCTGCCATTTACAAAGAGCGTGGATGTCGCGGCAGAGAACATGCGGGAGCTGAAAGCAAAGGGCAATACACCACTTGCGATGGGGCTGCGTTTGGCAGAACAGGTACAGTTGACGGATCGCCGCAAATATCCGGAGGATATCCATCTCACTGTGCTGATTACGGATGGCAAGTCCAACTATGATATAGAGCCCGGAAATCCCGTAAAGCTGGTGTATCGGGCAGCGGAGGATTTGAGGAAAAATGAGTTGCCGCTTCTGGTGATTGATACCGAAGACAGTATATTCGGAATGGGAATCGGAGCGAGGATCGCAGAGCTTGCAGATGGTGCATATGTGAAATGTGCAGAGTAACCAGATGGATCCAGGCGATAAGAAGGTTAAAAAAATGAACAAGATCGAAGAATATTACAATAAATTCAATGAGGAAAAAAGACTAAATTCCAGGCATGGGCAGATTGAGTACCGCATCACGATGAAATATATTCATGATTATCTGGATGTGCGGATGCAGGAATTGAAGGTCACGAACCGGGAAAATATTAAGATTCTTGATATCGGTGCCGGAACCGGACGTTACAGTGTGTCGCTCTGTGAGGAAGGCTACGATGTGACGGCTGTGGAGCTGGTGAAGCATAACTTAGGTATATTGAAGCAGAAAAACAGCAACGTGCATGCGATGCAGGGAAATGCGCTGCATCTGAAGAAATTGGAAGATAATACCTATGATCTGACACTCCTCTTCGGTCCGATGTATCATCTGATGACGAAGGAGGAGAAGATTCAGGCACTTTCCGAAGCGAAGCGTGTGACGAAGCCGGGCGGAATTATATTGGTCGCCTATGTGATGAACGAGTATGCCGTGGTCGTATATGGCATACAGGAGAACCATCTGGAAGAAAGTGTGAAGAATGGAACACTGGATGCGTCATATCATACGGTACCTGCGGAGGATAGTCTGTATGCATTTGAACGGATCGAAGATATTAACGGCTACAACGAAGCGGTTGGATTGAAGCGGGAGAAGATTTTATCACCGGATGGACCAGCCAATTATATCCGTCCGTTTGTGAATCAGTTAAGTGAGGAGAGCTACGAGCTTTTCGTGGCATATCAGTTGAAGGTGTGTGAACGGCCGGATCTGATCGGAGCAGGAGCACATACGGTGGATATACTGAGGAAGTAGAGGAGAAGAAAGAATGGAACAAGGAAGCCTGCCGGAGCGCTATCTGTCGCGTTCGGTGATTAAACATATACGAAGATTGAATCCGAAGCTTTCGGTATCGGCAGCAGTCGGAAATGATTATGCGAATTTGCACGGAAGCGTAAGTGCAGATGGTATCGGAGATACGCCGTGGATCGCGTGGGTGAAAGCGATGAATAATTTTGCGTGCTCCGGTGGACAGATCGAGGGTGCACGTCTTACGATGCTTCTTCCACAGAATGTAAAGGAGTCATGGATCAAAGGTTATATGGCAGATTTTAATTCCTATGCAGAAGCAAAGGGCATACAGATCTTAGGTGGTCACACCCAGGTGTCTGAAGTGTTTGCGCGGGCGCAGTTTGTTGTGACAATGCTTGGAACAGCAGGCGATTACTGTGCAAATAAAAAGAAGATCAAGCCGGGCTATGATATCGTAATGGTCGGACAGGCAGGTTTGATGGGCGCGGATATAATACTGAAGGAAAAGCGGGAAGAACTGCATACGCGGTTCCCGGATTTTTATCTGGATATGGCAAGTGTCAAGGAAGATGCGTATAGCATTGCGGACGTGGCACGTAGGATTGCGGATTCCGACATGGATATCTGCTATATGCACGATGGCTCATCCGGTGGTGTCTATGGTGCCCTGTGGCAGATGGGCGTCTGGATGGATAAGGGCTTTGAGGTACAGCATGTGGATATACCAATCCGGCAGGAGACGATTGAAATCTGCGAGTTCTTCAATATCAATCCGTACCTGCTTGATGCAACCGGCTGCCTGTTTGTAGTCGTGGAAGATGGAGAGAAGCTGGTGGAATATCTGACAGAGCAGGAAACGGAAGCCGCCGTGATCGGTGTTGTGACAGAGAAAAAAGAGAAGATGATCGTGGTAAATGAACTGGAACACCGGTGCCTGTCTCCGGTGAATGGGGATGAGATACATAAAGTGTTGTAAATGAGAACAAGTGGACTTACAAATGAGTAACAAAAGAGGAAAACAATTAAATAAATATGTACCGGACTATGTGTTATATGATCTGGAGACAACCGGAATCTCTGCAAACTATGATGAGGTAATTGAGATCTCTGCCGTGAAGGTGCGCGGCGGTAAAATCATCGATGAATTCAGCACACTTGTAAATCCGGGACGAACAATTCCGTATGGTGCGAGTGCGGTTAATCACATCTATGATGAGATGGTGGCAGATGCACCGGAGTTTGAAGAAGTGTTACCATTGTTCCTTGCATTTATCGGAAACGATATTCTGGTTGGACATAATATTGCCTCGTTTGATATGAAATTTCTGTATCGGGACTTCGAGAAGTATATGGGTGTGGTACTTCCAAATGATTTCGTGGATACATTGCGCCTTGCAAAAATCGTATTCCCGGATTGGAAGCATCGGAGACTGGGTGATCTTGCGAACTATTATGGCATCTCTACGGTGGGCGCACACCGCGCATTGACAGACTGTAAGATGAACCAGAAGGTATTTGAATTACTTGGAAAAGAGTTGTCTGGGGAAGGAACGGCGGACGCGCGGCAGAATGTTAAGACTTGTCCAAAATGTGGAATGACGATGGTTAAAAGAAAAGGAAAGTTCGGCGAGTTCTGGGGGTGCAAGGGATTCCCGGATTGCCGGTATACGGAGAACATCTAAGGGGAAACAGCAGGTTGCTTTTATCGTAAGCGGTTGTCTGTTAAGATAGCATCATGGAGGTGAACGTGATGGAAACGAAAAATGTGATTTTGGAACTTCGTACGAAGCGGGGATTATCGCAGGATGAATTAGCCGAGAAAATCATGGTGACAAGACAGGCAGTATCGCGCTGGGAGAATGGTGAAACCGTGCCGAATACGGATACGTTAAAGCTGCTGTCGAAAGTATTTGATGTCTCAATCAATACACTGCTTGGACAACCGAGAAGATTGATCTGTCAGTGCTGTGGCATGCCGCTCGAGGATGAGATCATCGGGCATGACCGGGATGGGACAATGAATGAATCGTATTGCAAATGGTGCTATGCAGATGGCATGTATACATACAGTAATATGGATGATTTGATCGATGTTGCAGTCAAGCATATGGTGACGGATGAATTTCCGGAGGAACAGGCGCGGGAATATATGAAGGATCTGCTCCCGAAGTTAGACTATTGGAAGCGGTACGATGAACTGAGCGATGGCGGACAGTTCGATGAATTCAAACATCAGTTGATAAAAGAGATTAACGACCTTCATATCGAAGGATTGCCGAAGGTGGAAAAGTTGAATGCACTCGTCGGTCAGTATGTGAATCTGGCGTATCCACTTCCAAGTGGGGAGACAGTAAAATTCTTAGATGACAAAAAAACCTATCTTGGCAATCAGTTGGAATGTGAGTTTGGCGGAGACCGGTATTTCGGTGTGCTTGCAGGCATGGATTTCATTTTGGTGAGTACCTATGATGCGAGTGGCGAGAATCCCGAGCTGGTCGTATATAAGAAACGGTAATGATGAATAGAAGCGTTAGTGAAGAGCCGAGTGATCGGCTCTTTATTGCATTTCGTCTGAAAAAGATAGAATTACGATACAATCCGGTGTATAATTTAAAGATACATAAAATGCAGGAGCATGTATCTCATGTTGCAGATGGTGTGGATGTCATTCGTGATGCAACTGTACAGTTAGGCAAAGAAACCGATGAGATCGGAAAAGATATCAAGAACTTAAGTGATATTGCACAGAGAAATGAGGATACGGTTAAGGGAACGATTTTCTTTAGTGATGAGGTGCTTGGCACTGTAAACAGTGTGACCGAGATGTCGACGGAAGTCAGCTCATCCGCCAATGATATGGCAGGCGTGGTGTCACATTTCCGTATGTAAGAAGTAAGAATATAAATAGAAAAAGAATGTAGAAGCGTTGGTTCGGAAACGAACCGGCGCTTTTTTGCGCAATAAGCCGGAATGCAGAAATCGTGCTTGCACGGATTTCTATATGACGGCAAATGTTCATCGAGCCGACAGGCGAGATGCCGTGGTGAGCCGTCATGCAGAAATTTGACTTAGATTTTACATGGTTTCCACAGAAATATGATAGTAGAGTGGCAAATTTCAATTTTATAATAGAGCAGAAATTAGAGAAAGCAATATATTCAAAGTGAGGAGAAAAATATGCCATCTACATATGCACATTACCGGATGGGACAGGAAGTAATCAAACAGGTTTCTGTCCCTGCCCACGATATCATTATGAAACATAAACAGCTTTACGATATAGGTCTGCACGGACCGGACATCTTGTTTTACTATCATCCGTTGGTGACGAACCCGGTCAATGCAATCGGGTATGGACTGCACGAACGTTCCGGAAAATATTTCTTCGGGAAGGCGGCTGAAATCATAGAGAAGGCATCTGATAAGGAAGCGGCACTTGCCTATATCTATGGATTCATCTGCCATTTTGCCCTGGATTCGACCTGTCACGGTTACATCGATGAGAAGATTGCGCAAAGTGGCGTGTCTCACACAGAGATTGAAGTGGAGTTTGACCGGAGCTTAATGATCGAAGATGGGAAAGACCCGGTTCGACAAGATTTAACGAAGCACATTGTCCCATCTATGGAAAATGCCAGCGTGATTGCACCATTCTTCCAAGGGGCAGAACCGAAGCGGGTTAAAAAAGCGTTGAAGGGAATGATTCAGAATAATCATTTACTGCTCGCACCTTCCAGATTAAAAAGAGCGTTGATCTATGCCATACTCCGTCTGTCTGGAAATTACAAAGAAATGCATGGATTGCTGGTAAATTTTGAAGCAAATCCGGCATGTGAGGACAGTACAGCGAAGCTGCATCAGTTGTACGCTGTGGCTAAGAGCCGGGCGGTTATGCTGATTGATGCATATGGAAAGTATATGGCAAAAGAAGAGGCGTTAAATGCGCTCTATAATTATACATTTAGCGGCAAAGAGAAGGAGGCGTAGCAACGTGAAGACGAAAATGACAAAGGCTGAAAGAAACTGGGTATTATACGATGTGGGGAATTCTGCGTTTGTGTTGCTTGTCTCAACAATCATGCCGATCTATTTTAACTATCTGGCAGGAAATGCAGGACTCTCTTCGGTCGATTATCTTGCGTATTGGGGGTATGCGACTTCTGCTGCAACAATCATTGTAGCATTGCTCGGACCGGTATTCGGAACGTTGGCAGATACGAAAGGGTTGAAGAAACCAATCTTCACTGTGACGATGCTGATTGGAGGAATCGGCTGTCTGGCACTTGGATTCGCCAGACAATGGATGGTTTTTCTCTTGATTTACATTATTGCGAAGACGGGATTTTCAGGTAGCCTGATCTTCTATGATTCGATGCTTGGTGATGTCACAACCGAAGAACGGATGGATAACGTATCTTCACAGGGATATGCCTGGGGCTATATCGGAAGCTGTGCGCCATTTGTATTATGCCTGGGAATTGTGCTCGGCGCAGGGAAGATTGGAATCAGTATGGAGCTTGCGATGATGATTTCATTTGCGATCGTTGCGGTCTGGTGGATCGGCGCGACAATTCCGCTTCTTAAGATCTACAAGCAGAAGCATTACGTGGAACGGCAACCGAGGGCGATTCGGAACAGCTTCAAGCGTCTGGGTGTCACCTTGAAAAATGCGAGAAACGAGAAGAAAATCTTCCTGTTTCTGCTGGCATTTTTCTTTTACATTGATGGCGTCTATACGATCATTGATATGGCAACCGCCTATGGAACCGCGCTCGGATTTGACAGTACGAAACTGCTTCTGGCATTGCTTGTCACACAGATCGTAGCATTCCCGTTCGCAATCATATTCGGCAGGTTAGCCAATTGTTATAAAACAGAACGACTCATCACGATCTGCATTGGCGCATATCTTGGCATTGCCATATTCGCAATCTTCCTGAGGGAGCAGTGGCAGTTTTGGATTCTGGCGATTCTGGTTGGCATGTTCCAGGGCGGAATTCAGGCGTTGTCCAGATCGTATTTCGCCAAGATTATTCCACCCGAAAAATCCGGCGAATATTTCGGTCTGATGGACATATGCGGAAAAGGTGCATCTTTCCTTGGAACAACCGTAATCAGCCTGATCTCGCAGGTGACCGGCAAGGTGAATATCGGTGTAGGCGCGATATCCGTGTTCTTTGTACTCGGAATGATTGTGTTCCGGATGGCAACCGCGGAGGAAAAGGGAGAAGGAAAGAAAGTGAGGATGCGATTCGGGGAAGATGGGGTGTAGGGATAGATAGACTTATATAGTTGGAACTTTGCAACACTCAGGCTTGCAGCTTGAGTGTTTTTTGATGGTAGAAATTCGAGTAGCATGATATTATATATTCAATGAAATATTAATGAATGTTCATAAGGCTGAGTTGTTGGGAAATAGGATACCATCAGAAATGGAGAAAGAGAGGTTGAAAAATTCATTATGAATTTCCAAAAATTTGATGAAATATTTAATAGAAAAAATTATCCGGTATTTAACGAAAATTATTTACCAATGGATGATTATCCGTGTATTTGTCTTTCGGGAGAAAAATATAGAAATTGTTGTAAGAAAGATGTTGAGGAGGCATTACAACATGAGAATGGAGAAAAGGAATGTGAGGAGTTAAAAAAAATATATTGTAAAAATACCAAGAAATTGATAAGTACCAAGATTGTTAATAAAGCGATAAATAAAAAGAATATATCTTATTGTTTGGCTGAAAAAGTGTTTGGAAATTGTAACGCTTGCAATAATGTTAAGTCACATACATTAGCAAAGGGAAGCATATTATCTAATTTAGCAGATAATGATAATGTTTTAATAGCATTTAACGATCATCAGATGATAGATAAAAAGCTGTTTGATGATAATATTGACGCATATTATATGGATGTGAGTATAGATGATGCTAGTTTGGCGGTTTCATATTGTAAGGATCACGATAGAGATTTATTTTTAGAGATTGAAGCAGATGGAAAAAATCAATATAATCATACAAAAATTCAAAATTTAGAATATGCGCTTAAATCAATTTCGTTTCAGGTATATTATAATCTTGAAAATATAAGGTATTTAGCAGAATTGATTAAAACGTCAAAAAATGTACTTGGTTCCTATAAAGGAATTGAATCAAAATTATTGATGAATTATAGTATTTTGGTTGATGAGTTATTTCAGCTCTATCCATTATCACAAATGATACTAGAAGATATAAAAGAATATAGACAAAGGGGAGAAATTAGTAAATTAAAAACGAAGTATTTTAAATTGCCATGTAAGAAAATAAATATTTCATGTTCTGAAGTTATAGAAGAACAAGGCATTAATTATTTTATAAATATTGTAAATGCACCGGAACCATATATTATAATTTCGTATTATGAAAATGAAAAATACAACACTTGGATAAATGCGAAGAAGAAAGAATTTGAAGATGAAAAGTATAAATCTTTTTATATGTATGATTTTATATTGTCTTTTATTATTACGAATGCACAGAATATTTATATGAACAAACGTAAATTTAATCAATTGTCTAAAGAAGAAAAAAGATTTTTGTATTTAGTACATAGGGAGGGAACATATAAAATTTCTGATAATGAATTAAAAGATATGAATAATTTTTTCTTTGATAGATGAATATGGGAAAAAGTGTAGTCATTAACAGGGAAAATACAATGCCCGGAAAAGCCGATAAACCAACGCAAAACTTGGCATTACAGGGCATTTCAGAACAGGAGAATTTTATGATTAAAGTTTTATTCATCTGTCACGGCACAATGCGAACATTTTTGTAGAACCCTTGATTTTGCTGGGGTTCTGGGCATTGGATAAATCAAAATACCAAGAATTTACCAAGTTTGGAAATAGAGAAATTAGCACTTGCGATGTTATGAAATAAGAGCCGAGTTTTATTATTATAATACAAGGCTCTTTTTTAGTATTCCATATAGGGTAACGTAGATTTGATTTACTGGAAGTAGTTTCATTAATTCCCATATGGGGTTTATTATGATATGATAATATATATAATTATTATAAAGGATAGTAGGTGTGAGGATATGAATACAATTTTGGAAATAATAATTGCTGGATTAGGTGTTATTGTTGCATGCTTACAAGTTAAGTTATCAATGCAAATTAATGAACAGAATATTTCTAGAGAAAAAGGCTATTTTATAATGGAACAGACTAATATTAGAAAGCCAGACGATGATGATTATAGGAGGTTTATCGGATTGTTTCAATTGAAAAATGATATACGTTTTCGATTATACGGCAATGGAGATGTTTTTGTTCTGCAAAAAACCATTAAGGTTAATGGAATGATTAAAGAGAATGAGGAAATGTTAGAAACATTCTTCTCACAATTTTCTCAGGAAGCACCTTTAGGATTTAAATTACCTTTGACCTCAAAAGATGAGAATTCTGACAGGCTTGATATCGAAATATTATTTTTGTTAAAGAATGTTACAGGATATAAATATATCGAAAGAATTACTTTAAATTTTACAAAGAATGATTCTGATAACATTTGGATTTTGAAAAAAAGAAATATAAATTTTGAAAAGTCAAAGCAGTTACAGAAGAGTATTATATCATCGTAAATTATATTGTGAGACCAGCATATAATTTGTTGGTCTATTTTTAATATAGGGTAACGTAGATTTACAGTTTGTGCTTGTTTTGATATAATTATTCTATCAAAGTAGGGGAGGTTGTTATGGCTAAAATAGAATTACCCTTTGAATATCATATATTTCAAGAATCATCAAAGTCATTAGAATTTAACATGAGTGATTCTTTGAGAAAAGAGTTTGATGCATTCACAAATGATTTAACAAAATTGGTTGAGAGTGAGAAAAGCATAGATAGTTTGTGTGACACTTTTCAGATGAAGTATCAGTTGCTGATATTGATTTAGATAATAAGACAGTGAATATTAATCATCAGTTACAGCGTACTTCTGATATGCAATATATAATACAAAAAACAAAAACAAATGCTGGAACAAGGATAATTCCAATAACAGATGATGTTGTTGATTGCTTTAGGGTTATTATTGATAATAGGAAATTGCCAAGAAATGAAACTGGTATAAAAGATAGTAATGGTAAGGTTTATAAGGACTTTTTATACTATGATAAGAATGGTATGCCAATGGTGGCATTGCACTGGGAGAAGTATTTTCAGCATATCATAGAAAAGCATAACAGGATTTATAAAGCAGAACTTCCCAAGATAACTCCACATGTATGCAGACATACATATTGTTCGCATATGGCAAGTAGTGGTGTCAATCCTAAGCATTTGCAATATCTTATGGGACATTCTGAAATTAGTGTTACACTAGATGTTTATACGCATGTAGATTGGGATAATCTTAGAGGAGATATAAATTTTCTTAATATTGATGAAGAAAGAAACGGATATTCTGTCATGGCATAGTGTAGTTTTTTTCATTGGTAAATCAGATAAAGGGGTATTATTTTACCAAGAATTTTACCAAGAATGACCACCGAATTATGCTGGATTATGCCGAATTATGCTGGTTTCGGTTGTGAAAAACGTAGCTGGATAAAATTGTATTTATGCCCGAAAACCTTGAAAATACGGGCTTTTTGAAAGGAAATTAAGGAATGATAAAAATAATGTTCATCTGCCACGGCAACATCTGTCGTTCCACCATGGCTCAGAGCGTATTCACCCACCTCGTCTATCAATCCCATCTCGATTCCTATTTCGAGATTGATTCGGCAGCGACGAGTACAGAGGAGATTGGGAATCCGCCACACCATGGGACAAAGCGAAAATTACAACAGGAACAGATTCCGTTGATTCCGCATCGGGCGAGACAGATGACACGCGCGGATTATACATATTATGATTATTTGATTGGTATGGATAGTGCGAATATCCGGAATATGATGCGGATTGCCGGTGGCAGTGATGTGGAAAGGAAGATTTACAAGATGCTGGCGTTTGCGGACTATGAGAAGACGCATAGGCTGAGCGAGGCACGTGACGTGGCTGATCCGTGGTATACCGGCGATTTTGACCAGACATTTGAGGATGTTATGGTAGGTTGCAAGGGCTTACTCGCCTACATCAAAGATAGAGAACAACTGCATAAGTAAAACAGCATTTACGTGTATTTAACATATGAGAGATAACATATTTAACACCCCCTGTTTATTATGAAGATAAGTAGCAGGGAGTTTTCGTTGTCAAATAGAAGTGTATAAAGTATTCATGAAGTATATGATATGTTTGCAACTTAGAAGGACTTGTGTTCTTTCTGAACTAGGAGCAATGCTTGAACACGATGTTCAAGCAAGCTGCCTCTGAGACATGGATGTCGAATAGGCAGCGGTTGCGTATGTGATTATGAATTGAATAAGAACACATAGTCCTTGTTAGTTGCAATACATTATATACAAATGAATACTTTGTGTACGATATTGACAACGAAAATTCCCTCCCGTAAATCATAATAAATGGGGGTTTTTACATGAAGAAAACATATGTGATAGATACGAATATCCTGATTCAGGCACCACATGCATTCTTATGCTTCGAAGAGAATGATGTGGTGCTTCCGCTTGTTGTGGTAGAAGAACTCGATGGATTGAAGAAAGCGGACGGCGAGAAAGGCTCCAATGCGAGAAAAGTCGTGCGGATGCTGGAGCAGTACCGGAATCAGGGAGATCTGTTACAGGGCGTGACGCTGCCGGATGGCGGAACGCTCCGCATCGAGAAGAATTACAAGGCGGTGGAGCTTCCGGAGAATATGCCGGAAGATAAAGCAGATAACCGGATCTTGAAGGTCTGTAAGGGATTGTCACAGGATTTGGGTAAGAAGTCACAGGTGATTCTGGTTACGAAGGATCTGGTGCTCCGGATCAAAGCGCAGATGCTTGGCGTGCGGGCAGAGGATTTCACGACGGAACAGATTACGGTGGATGACCGGCAATATACAGGCAGGACGGATTCATACATCCCGGAAGATAATGCTCATGTACGGTAGAGAAGCACAAAGCAAAACAAGGATAGCCAGCCCTGCCACTATTCCGAAGTCAGGGGAACGCAA